>UMDQ01003943.1_pt1 | contig 12146 bp, 10 predicted proteins | sample 1964531 | NCBI WGS metagenome assembly UMDQ01 (sample SAMEA4835998, study PRJEB28245) | human gut metagenome | biome: gut microbiome; material: fecal sample | place: Denmark | collected 2008
ATTCTGATCCTGCTGCCCGGCATTTTCATCCGCATTCTGATCCGGATTCTCCTCCGTATCTTCCTGATGGAATGTATGAACCTCATCCGATACCTGCGCATACGGTAAAAATTCCATCGGAGAACGTCCTTCATGTGCCTTTAACATAAACTTCTGCCAGATCGTGCCCGGATAGGTAGATCCCATCAGTTTATCCATTTTTTTCGGCATATCATAACCAACCCAGACACTCGTCGTGTAATATCTCGTATATCCCACAAACCATCCGTCCTTCTGGTCGTTGGATGTACCTGTCTTTCCGGCTGCAGGCATACTGCCAAGACCAAGTCCGTGTGCTGTTCCGCTCGTGATAACACCTTTTAAAACATCTGTCATCATACGCGCCGCATTCTGCTTATACACAGCCTCTTCCGTCTGTGCAGATGCATAGATTTCATTGCCATCCGCATCTAATATCTTAACAATACAGGTCGGTGCCCGGTAATTTCCATCGTTTTCGATCGCTGCATACCCGGACGCCATCTCAAGCGCAGACACACCGTTTGTAAAACCTCCAAGTGCCGTTGCCGGTCTGTAGTCATTGGCATCCAGTTTTGCAAAATTCATTTTTTCAAGATAAGAAAGACCGACTTCCGGAGTCAGCTCCTCATATAATTTCCATGCGATCGTATTGACAGACTTCTCCACAGCCGTCCGGACTGTGATCTGACCGGAATAGGAACCATTTGCATTCCTTGGTCCATCCTCGATCGGCTCGTCTGTCACCACAGAGTCCGGCGTATAATTGCGCTCAAAAGATGGTGTATATACGATCAGCGGCTTAATGGCACTGCCCGGCTGACGGTAACTCTGAAATGCACGGTTTAACGTATAACCGGAGAAATCCTGGCTTCTTCCGCCCACGATCGCCCTGACATAGCCATTGTCATTGTCAATACAGACTGCTGCCGACTGCAGGGCATACACGCCCTCATCATTGACCTCCGTGTAACCGGCGAGTGCCTCGTTTACCGTATCCTGCAGTTTCTGCTGTAAGTTCAGGTCAAATGACGTATAGATCCGGTAGCCCGCAGTATACAGCTTTTTCTGACACTCACTGTACAGCGTCTCATAAGCTTCGTCATATTTGTTTTTTTCATCTTCCGAGGAAAACTGATATTTAAACTGGAAATCCTCCGTTTCCATCAATGCCCTGGCTGCACAATAATAGGTATAGGTCTCCACATAATCATTTTTTGCCAGTGCTTCCGGCCGGTCTAACGCCATCACCTCACCCAGTGCATTTTCGTATGCTGTTTTGGAAATTTTCCCATCATCGAGCATATTTTTCAAAATACGGTTTCTTCTCTTGTATGTGTTCGTGATATTCGTAAGTGGATCATAGAGCGTCGGATTATTTGGTATCGCACACAAAAATGCCTGCTCCGACAGATCAAGATCCTGCACATCCCGGTTAAAATACCCACGGCTTGCCGACTGGATCCCATAGTATCCGTTTCCAAAATAAATATTATTAAGATAGAATTCAAGAATCTCATCTTTGGTGTACTTCTTTTCGAGTTCCCGCGCGATATACATTTCCTCAACCTTTCTCTGCCATGTCTTTTCCTGGCTCAAAAAAATATTTCGCGCAAGCTGCATTGTGATCGTACTGCCGCCCTGTGTTGCCTCTCCATTTTCAATCATTGCCTTTACCGCACGCAAAAGCGCCCGGTAGTCAATTCCGTTATGCCGGAAAAACTTTTTATCCTCTATACTGACGATAGCACACTCTACATTACTCGGCATATCTGTAATCGAAAGATAATAAGAATCTTTTCCGCCTTTTAATGTGGAGATTACACTTTCATCCAAAGCATAGACGATACTGGTCTGATTTGCCTTAAATGTTTCCTTGCTGGAATGGCGCACCAGCTCTATTGCCTGCGTCTTTAAGTCTTTTACTTCTTCCGCGTAACCGCCAAAATAATACCAGCATGCCCCTGCAATGACTGCAAGCAGCAGCACCAGCTGCATCTTTGCGAAAAACCAGAACATACGGTATTTCTTTTTTTTCTTTTTTCTGGCTGCCATGATTGCATCTCCTCTATTCCAAAACAATTTTATGATATGTAATCCCTGACTGTTCAAGTAATTCCATCTCACGCTTCTGGCAGGTAAAGATCAGTATCTGTCTTCCCTGCTCTTTTCTGATCTGACAATCAAGTGCACGAAGTGTCTGCATCAGACGTTTTTCATCATACATACCGAATGCCTCATCAAAAATAACCGGCATGGGTTCTTCTTTTGTCACAATCTCTCCGACCGCAAGACGGAATGCCAGATAGATCTGTTCTAACGTTCCATGACTCAGTGCCTCCGGAAGAATCTCTTTTCCATCTGCCAAAATCAAAAGCTTTCCGTCTTCCTTTACAATCGCATGATCATATTTCCCTGCAGTAAGCTGTGACATCCACTTTGAAACGGCACTCCCAAGTCCATCTAAACTGTCCTCATAATACTCTTTTGCAAGACGGTCGATCTCTGCCGCTGCAAGTTCTAATGCACGGATATCTTCTAACAGTTCTTTTCCCTGTCCTCCCGGCTGTTTTGCAGCCTCAAGATCCTGCATGATATTGTAACGTCTGGTCTCTTTTTCAGACAGCGACTCTTTTAAACTGAGAAGCATCCGTTCTGCCTGCCGCAGTCCTGCATCCGCATAAGTTTCCTGTGTCACTGCCTTCATCTCATTCTTTTGTGCTGATAAATAAGCTTCCTTTTTTGCCTTCTCTATCACATGGCTGATCCCCACATAAAGTCCGCATAGAATCATCCCTGCAAAAAAGACTGCCTGCAAAATAAAAAACAGGCGTGACGGATACGAAGTGACGTGGTGTACCGCTGTATTGACAAGCAGCGCAGAAGCACAAAGTCCGATCCCCGCCATGCGGTCAGGCTGTTCTTTTTCCCATTCTGATTTTCCGGCTTTCTCTGCCCCTGTTCTCTCCGGCGCAGCATCCTGCCTCTCCATACGGACTGTCTGATGTTTTTCCTGTTCGGATAATCTCTTTCGTTTTTCACCGATCTCTTCCACACGCACACGCTTTAACTGGTCGATCTCTCTCCCGGCATCCGCAATATTGGCATGTAATCCACGACTGTCACGTTCTAAGAGATCTTTTTCCACAATCAGCTGGCGAATATCCTCATTTTTCCGTTCATGAATCGTCTTTACTTCCTGCGTCAGTTCCCGCTTTCTTGCTGCGAGTGCTGCTTTTGCCCTCTGAACCTGGATATTTGCGCCACCGCCCTCCGCAGCATTTGAGAGATATTCAGCCAGGATATCTGCAAGCTCTTTTCCTGTCACTGCCCCGGTCTGCGGTATATCATAAGTGTTTCCAAACGTTTCTTTATCTATTCCACCGAGCAGCATGGCCAGATCGCCGTAAGCAACCGACAGTTCTTCCCCGTCCGCCTCGTTCTTTAAAATATCTTTTTTGTCTTTATAGTAAAAATTACGCTCTAAATAAAATGGTTTTCCATCCACCAAAAATCGCAGGGCACCACTGTAATAGGAAGGTGCATGCCAAGGCTCATGCTTTTGGTACATGCTGTTTAACGTGCCTCTTCCACGCCCCTTTTCCATTCCGAAAAACATTCCCAGCAAAAAGTCATGCAGCGTTGTTTTTCCCGCCTCATTCTCCCCATAAATCACGTTGATCCCCGGTTCAAATGAGATGTTCCTGTTCTGCAATTTTCCAAACTGACCAATGATTGCTTCTTTTATCTGCATATTTTATATCCTAATAACGCATTGACTCCATATTCCAATGCCTTTTTTGTGACCACATCCTGCGGCCGCCTTTCCATTTCCTCTATGTAATTCCCAAGAAGGGTATCTTTATAGTTTTCTTTTAATTTTTCGTAGTCATAATCCGGCGAAAGCTGTTCCGTCACATCGACAACCCTGTCAAATTCCTCTAACTTTGCCGTATCAAATCCGGTATCCGGCGAAACTTTCCCCCGCAGAAACAGACGGAAATACTGATACCCCGGTCTTTCTGCCAGCAGTGTTTTTGCCCACTCACATAGTTCGAAATTTGTCGTTTTCCCTGTAACCGGATAAACTTCATGACAGTATTCGCATTTTTTGACCGGATGAAAATGAATATCGGTATGCTCTTTATCGATCGTTCCCAGCCAGTATCCATGTGATCCGACATCATTTTTATCCGTCGGCTCTAAACTTCCCGCCATCACTGCACGCCCCGGTATCTGCTGTCCGCCTTTGTGAATATGTCCGGCAGCAATATAATCAAACCCATTTTCCAGAATATGCTTCGGATGGTATGGAATATGCTGCAGATCTCCGCCATGTACCAAAAGAATGTTGATCTTCGACCGATCCTCCGGAATGATTGAATCGTAAACCGGTTCTCCAATCTCCCTGTGCCAGTAACTTAACCCGTAAATACTGACATTTTGCTCCTCAAAATCAAAATGTCCCGGCTCCTCCTGACGGAAAAAATAAACATTCTCCTCCCACTCCATCGTCAGATAATACGATTTTGTACGAAGATAATCGTGATTGCCCGCCATCAGGATAATTTTCGTCTGGGGTATTCTGCTGAAAAGATAATTGACTTCCCGAAGTTCTTTTTTTAACGGCTGCGCATGAAACAAATCCCCCGATATCAGCAAAAAATCCGGTTTTAACTCCACTGCCGCCCCGATCACTTCTGCAAAAGAATCCCAGATATCCTGCGCTCTTTTTTCACTCCAGGGTTTTCCCTCATCCGGTTTTATTCCAAGATGTACATCCGAAACATGTATGAATTTCATAAGCTGCTCCATTTCTGTCTCATTTACAGTGTCTATTGTATATGATTTTTTTTGTTTTTCCAATAGTATATTAAAAGCGGGAAAATCTTTGCTTTTTTGATTTTCCCGCCTCTTCTCATCTCTGAGTTTATTTTACTGTTCCATCTGCCGTCCCAAAAATGATGCTGCCGCCGCAGCAAGTTTTCCTTCGGTATCATTCATTTTCTTTTTCTCATCCTTATTGCAGATGATCACTGCACCGATCGCATCTCCCTCACAGATGATCGTGCTGAATGCCTGTTCTGTATATTCCCCGGCATCATCTAACGTCACTTTCATAAATTCCGCATCTCCCGCGGATGCCTGATAGTTCTTTCTTTCACTGATTGCTTCCTCTAACTGTCTGCTGACCGGTTTTTCCTCAAATTCTTTTTTCCCGCTTCCGGATGCTGCGATCACATGGTCACAGTCTGTCACAAGAACAAGATATCCCGTAGTCTGTGCCAGGCTTTCCGCATACTCCCCCGCAAACTGTCCGAGTTCACCGATCGGTGAATATTTTTTCAGGATGATCTCCCCCTCGCGGTCTGTAAATATCTCAAGCGGGTCACCCTCGCGGATCCTTAAAGTTCTTCTGATCTCTTTTGGTACCACGATGCGTCCTAAGTCATCTATCCGGCGAACAATTCCTGTTGCTTTCACGTTGTTATCCTCCAATGCTATATTTTGATAAAGCAGCTCTTTCTTATATATCAGCTTTGGAGTTAGTATGTGGAAAATATTGAGATTTATTCTTGTATCCTCTCATTTGCTTATGATTCCGGCCGCATATTTTAGTGTATTTGTAAACTCTTTTATAAAAAAATGATATGACTATATTTTACGTTTCTTGCACAGTTGTTTATTTTCGTACATATAAACATCCGCCTTATCCAATAACATCTTCATGGTATACGCACCATCTTCATCCGGAAATGCCCAGCCGCATGCATAGTCAATCTGTATTTGATTTTCATTACTATTTAATCTGTCTTTCTCTCTGTATAAACTTTTTAACAGATCCTCAACTTCAGTTTTGCCTGTGTGATAAATAACTGCCATAAACTCATCTCCGCCATATCTTCCAACAAAATCTTTTTCCGGTACCACACTGCGTAAAAGCCGGGCGAAATCCCTGATCAGACGGTCTCCTGCCGAATGTCCCATTGTATCATTCACAATCTTCAGATTATTTAGATCAAACATTATGCAGGCTGTAGACTCTTTCACTTTCTCTGGGGTATTAAGAAGCAGCTCGCAGGCATCTTTATTAGGTAATCCGGTATGGGCATCCATATATGCCTTCTGTTCTAACAGTTTATTATTCATTGCCATTTTCATTGCTGTCAGCGTCTGCATAATGATCAAAATCACCAGACAAAACATATCAAGTGCGGACAGAAACTCTATCGTGCGAATCTTTATAGCAATCTTTTCTGAATAATTTTCTGCAGCAAATACCGTTTCATCTGCCATCTTAAAATAAATTTCACTCATATTTACAATATCTGTATTTTGGTAGCCTTTACTTCTCACTTCCCCAATTTCTGTTTTTAATTTTTCCCAATATTCACTCTGAATCCGCAGCTTATCCTGATATTCTTTGTCATGGATCTTTACCAGACCATATTGTCCTTCCTGATATCTTAAGCCACTCAGAATATCATCCAGATATTTTATCAATTCATCCTTCTGGTTTCCTGTGATTTCTAATTTTACCTCACGCTGTGTCGCTCCACGTACCAGACCCGCATAATTTATTACGCGTGCAGTCCCTTGTAACCTGTTAATCTGTATTATCATAAAAACAATGAGAAATATTAATATCAATATCAGACAGCTTTGTATGATGCCTATTATATTTTTTATTCTCTTATCCGACCGTATTTCTTTGTTCATCATCATACCTCTCGTATTTACCCATAATAACATTCTTGCAAAAGAAAGTCTATCTGATATATTCCGAACTTCTGAATCATAAGTATTTACAATATTCCATACCCACTCTGATCCATTTATCCGCTCCATCCGATCGTACGTATTTCATGTTTTCCTAACACGATTTCATTCTCTTCTTTACTTTCAGTCCTTTTCCGTTCTTCTCTAAGGTATACTCTGTCACGATCTCAAATGGAACCAGATGACTGCCACGGGATGCCTTGCGGTATTTAAACTCTACAAGATCCTCAATCTCTCCTGCCAGCGTTTTATCGGCTGCATCCGGGAGCATCATCGTATGTTTTACATGGATCACGGCCCTGCATGCGTTATCTTCTGCCTCTGCCAGCACATAAGTGTCCCATCCAAATGCCGGCACACCGGCTGCCTCCATGGTAATCTTTACGCGCTTTGCAATATATGGCTGGCGGAATTTATCTTTTGGCAGGTCATAGTTAAAATGATTGGCAATTTCAGTGACAACCGCCGGGATCTCTCTCCCGTCTTTGTCAAGTACGCGGTATTCCGGGAGTTTCTTTTCATGCATGCGCGCTATCACTTCGGCTAACGGTGCCTCGCTGAAATACATGCGGTCGGTTTCTAACTCCAGCTCCACAACACCTGTGCGGTCCCAGCCGGTCGTATTGACCACGACAAATGGAATGTTTCCTTCACTGCACTGGTATTGATCTTTCCTTTCAGATAATCCATACACATGGAAATAATGTGCAATGCCACCTGTTCTGACTTTTCAAAACGGGTTACCATCTCACGATGTACATCATCCACGCTGCATCCGCAGATACTGTCGTGCGGATGATTCTGCATCAGAAGTTTCCATCCGTCTTCTGGCTGCGCAGTTCGCCCGTGATCATGTTCAGATCGTCCGGCAGTTCCTTTTTTATCTGCTCCACATAACCGGTGAAATCAGAATGTACGAAATCCACATCCGGGTACAGCGCATTTGCCGTGCGGATGGCAGCTGACAGATCCGTCTGTACCGGCTGATGATCACAGCCATTCATGAATAAAAGCTGGTCCGTACCGGCATAACGCACAACATCTGCCTCTTCTGCCAGTTTCTCATCATGGTAGATTTCACGGGCAATCTCTGCTATATTTCCAAGGATGACGGAAGCTAACATATTTGACGGGATCAGATATCCATATACACAGGCATCATCACTCGGACGGAACCCCGACCAGATCAGTCCGACGTTGCTTTTTACCAGAGCACCTTTTCCGTCCCTTGAGAGAGTATCGGTAAAACTGCAGTTTTCTCTTTCAAATGTATATGGGGAAGCATTTTCATGATCCTGTTCCGTTCGGAATACGCGGATCACGGCTTTTGCGGCTTCTAACCATTCTCCGGTAAACTGCTCCGTACATCCTGTATTCTTCCAGAGCAGATAGGAAAGCTGTACCGGATAGCATAAGGAATCGATCTCATATTTCCGTTCCCACAGCTCCGGTTTCATATCCGTCTTGTCATGATCCCAGCACTGTCCGTCGCCATTTTCATTAAATGCATTGGCATATGGATCTAAAAGAATGCACTGCATTTGTTTTTTGATCAGCCCGCATACCAGTTCCACAAGTTCCGGTTCTTCCTTTGCAAACAATAAAAACGGGCGGAGCTGACATGCCGAATCACGCAGCCACATAGCAGGAATATCCCCCGTGATCACAAATACTGTATCATTTTCTTTTATTTTAATCGTTGTCTGAAGCGTATTCGAAATGCACTTTTCAAACATGACCGCGATCTTGCTGTCTGCACCAAATTTTTCTTTTACAAGAGCAACCGTACGCTCGATCGCTGCATAATTCTCTTTTATTTTCATCTTAATCTCCCTTCTTGTACTGTCTTTTTCACACGAATCTCCTGCTTTATAGAATCCCCGATATCTGATAGGGAATTATAATATCCTCGTTCTGTTTCTTTCCGGTTGTAATTTCCTCCAAAAGTGTGACTGCCTGCTGTCCCATCGCAAATTCATTCTGCCGCACATGGATAAAATCATCCTGCTCATAGATCTCATCAATGCCATCAAATACAGCAATCTTTTTTGAAATCCCATGCTCTTTTAAATATTTCGAAAAAAGCACCCCGATCCGGTATTCAGCGGCAATATATGCCGTACATTCCCTGTTTTTTTCCAGGATCTCTGCAATCTGCGCATAATCAAATTCCCGGCATTCTTTTTCAATATCCTCTGGAATGTGGTTATATTTTTCAAGTTTTGCAAATGTCCCATTGGCATCTTCATATTTGAGCATACAATGGGCAAATCCTTCGTAGCGCTCATGGATCGTTGTCGTCGTAACGGACGCATGCGTCAGAAAACAGATTTTTTTATGCCCCATTGCGATAAGTATTTTGGTAACTTCGTTCGCCGCTTCATAATTATCTGTTCTGACACACGGGATTGAAATGCCCTGCATCCTCCGGTCCATAAGCACCAGCGGATACCCGTTCAGTGCCAGTTCTAACACCTTACTGTTATAATTATCCCCCTGTGCGCAAAGAAGCAGAATACCTTTTACTCCCGCACGGATTGCTGCGTCGATCGCCTGTTTTTCCTTTTCGATACTTCCATAAGTACACTTAAACAAAAGATCTGACTGTCTCCTGTCACATTCGCTCTCAATCCCCTGCAAAAGCCGTGTGCCAAAATCGCTTCCAAACCCATCGAATATTACACCGATCCGCTGATTGGCTGCCTCCTGGCTTTCTTTTTTTATCTCCACAACAGCAGCGGGCCTGCACACAAAAGAACCTCTTCCCGGCTCTCTGTTGATCTGATTTTCTTTTGCCAGCATATCCATCGCCTTTTTCGCCGTAATACGGCTTACACCATAAAGCTCTGCTAACTCCTTCTCCGATGGCAGCCGGTCCCCCGGCTGGTAATCTCCACTCTGTATTTTTGCAAGCAGATCCCCATAGATCCGCTCATACATAATTGTTTTTCCCATTGCCGCCTCCGTTATGCTTTCTGTGACACCGTGCACTACAATTTTACACTACCAGATTTGCTGCTCCGATGATCCCGGCATCATTTCCAAGTACAGAGGTCACGATATCCGCAATATGTCCATGGCTGCCACCGAAACACATATCCTTCACCAGATCCTTAAGCGGTGCGGTCAGATTGTCTTTCTGCGCAGCAACTCCTCCGCCAAGGATCACCTTTTCCGGCCGGAATGTATTGATCACATTTGCAATCCCGCATGCGAGATAGCCCTCATATTCTTTTACAGTTTCCATGCCGGCTTCATCCCCGGCTTTTGCAGCGTCAAACGGGATCTTACCATTCATCTGTTCCAGATCATTCCCACACATCTCATTCATGATAGACTCCGGATGCTCTGCTGCCTTTTCCCGCGCGATCCGAAGAAGTGCAGACGCAGAGGCATAGGCTTCTAAGCATCCTTTTCTTCCGCAGGTACATCGGATGCCATCATAGCGGATAGACAGATGTCCTAACTCACAGCCTCCCGGCATCGCACCACGGAAAATCTTTTTATCCAGGATCACTCCACTGCCCACGCCGGTTCCAAGTGTCAGAAGCACTGCATTTTCTGCACCTTCCGCCGCACCGGCACATACTTCTCCCAACGCCGCAGCATCCGCATCATTGGCAATTTCAATTCTTGTATCCAGATGTTTTTTCAGTTCTTCCACGATTGGTACATTTTCCCAGCCAAAATTATTAGAATACAGGATCACTCCCTGCTTTGCATCGATCGTTCCCGGACTTCCGATTCCAATCCCCCCGCACTGTTCTAATGTCATGCCTGCATTTTCAAGCATCTGCCGTACGGCATCTGCCATGCGCTCCACCAGCGTCTGATACGGCACCGTCAGATCGGTTGGAATCGTAATCCTCCCAATGATCTTGTTTTCCTCATTTACCAGCCCCATTTTGATGGACATACCGCCCATATCGATCCCCAGCTTCATTTTTTCCTCCTTTAGTATATCATTTGTATATCATTTAGATTTATTAATATGTCATATCAGAATCAAATATATCATTTTGTTGTGTATTTGTAAAGATAAAGCAAAAGCATTCCATAATTTGCATTGTATAATTATAAAAAAAGTGTTACCATGGTACTAAAATATTATTAAACCTTTTATTTCCAGAGGAGGAATATCTTTAAAATGTCAAAAGACAAGCAACAAAAAAACAAAAGTAACACCGGTACAGCCTCCGCTGTACTGCAATTCCACGACCGCCCGCTTGCATACAAGCTGTCTGTCGCTGTCGCACTGCTTCTTGTCATCTGTATGTCTCTTATGATCTTAATCAGTGCAGTCATCGCCGGACGTTCCTTAAACAAGACCGTCAGCGGTGAATTTAACGGCATCGCAACCGAGAATGCCTTAATAGTACAGAGTGTGATCGATACTGCTTCCAACACAGCAACCACGATCCAGAACTACATGCTTGACCGCTATGACGAGTATTCGAAAAACGGATACAGCGGCGAAGTGGCAAAGAGTGAAGTCTATGACGTCGACCTGCAGGAAATGAACAAAAGGATCGAAGAATTTTTAATCAGTATGGCTGCTTCTACCGTAACGAACAATGAAGCCATTGATGGTGTCGGTGTCTTCTTTGAACCGAACGCATTTGATCCTGCGGTCAAAGATTACACTGTCTATGTCAGTGTCGATGATGCAAAAAACGGAACCGTACAGAGCTATGGAAGTTATGATTCCTACGGATCACAGGATTACTATAAGAAAGCTGCAGAGACCAAGCAGGACTGCTTTACCGATCCATATGAAGATCAGGGTATCAACATGGTCAGCGCTTCTTTCCCGATTGTCTATAATGATGAAGTCCAGGGTGTAATCCTTGTAGATATCAATCTTGCTGCATTCAGTGATATGTTAGTCTCCACAGACTCCAAATATCCAAGTATGTATGTGGACATTTACAACGCAGATGCCATGATGGTCTTTGACAGCGAATCGACAGACTGCATCGGACAGTCCTTACAGGATCTTTTGTCTGCAAAGGATTTTGCAAAGATCCAGTCTGGTATCGACACCAAATCAAGTTTTACGGTCAGCACCAGAAAGGCAAGCAACCATCGCCAGATCGTAAGATACTTTACGCCAATTGATGCTGCCGGACAGACCTGGTGGGCTGCAAGTGCACTTACCAAAACAGATTTAAACCGCAATACATTGATACTCGTCGTAATTATGGTCTTACTTGCCATTGCAACGGTACTTATCATTATTGTGATCAGTTCACGACTGCTGCGTAAATATATCAAGCCGATCGATGACGTTGTCACTGTGGCAAGCCAGGGATTTCGCTTTTAACTTTTTTATCTATGCATTTTTATAA
>UMDQ01022345.1_pt1 | contig 12007 bp, 10 predicted proteins | sample 1964531 | NCBI WGS metagenome assembly UMDQ01 (sample SAMEA4835998, study PRJEB28245) | human gut metagenome | biome: gut microbiome; material: fecal sample | place: Denmark | collected 2008
TAAAAAACAGGTTATCACTATGATTTTTTCTTCCTTCTCTTTTCTGCGGGAACATATCCATCTTCCGCTCTGCCGCTCCCGCATTCCGAGCCCACGCCGTCTCGGAACGTTTCTCCTGGCTCTCATCCTCCTCCCCCTCTCCTACGTCCTCGGCGCTTTCGCCGCCACCGTTATTCCGGCAGTCCCGGCCTCCGCTGACGGAAACTGGGGGCTCTCGTTCCAGCAGGAGGGAAAACCGCCTGTGGCAAACGCAACGGCGGATGAATTAAAGCAGTACAATGCCTGGTACGCTGATCTTTCCGGCGAAAAGGTCATCTACCTGACCTTCGACGCCGGATACGAGAACGGCAACACTCCCTCGATCCTGGATGCCCTGAAAAAGCATCAGGTTCCCGCCGCGTTTTTCGTTGTCGGGAACTACCTGGAGACCAGCCCGGACCTCGTAAAGCGCATGATCTCCGAGGGACATATTGTCGCAAACCATACATATCACCACCCGGACATGTCGAAGATCAGCGACCGGGAAAGTTTCGCAAAAGAGCTCTCAAGCCTCGAAGCACTCTACACAGAGATCACAGGGGAGACCATGCGGAAATACTACCGGCCGCCCCAGGGAAAATACAGCAAAGTGAATCTTCAGATGGCAAAGGATCTCGACTATCAGACCTTCTTCTGGAGTCTCGCCTATGTGGACTGGTATCAGGATCAGCAGCCCACAAAGGAGGAAGCGTTCAAAAAACTTCTCGGCCGCATCCATCCCGGTGCCATCGTGCTTTTACACAGCACCTCATCCACCAACGCGGCGATCCTCGATGAGTTGCTGACGAAGTGGGAGGAGATGGGCTACCGGTTCGGGACATTGGATGAACTTGTCCGGAAGGCTGCTGCCACACAATAATTTCAGCAGGTTTAAAATTCCCTGGTCTGCAGCCTTCACCAATGTGCCTTGGCATATCTCGCGCCTCGCGCGGTCGCTTGCGACAATCTACATCTTCGCGCGAGTGCGCATCATTGGCACGTTAGTGCCTTTTGTGTAATAGGGAATTTCTCGGAATTCCCTATTACACAAAAAGCACCTGCTGCCCTCTAAATTTATAGAGGACACAGCAGGTGTGTTTTTACCATAGCTTATTCACTTTTTGCTGCAACACGCCATCCTGTCCTAATCCGGCTCCACGATCCGGTATCCGACGCCAACCTCTGTAAAAATATACTGCGGCTCCGCCGGATTCTTCTCGATCTTTCTCCGGATATTCGCCATATTCACACGCAGGATCCGGTTATCATTCTTCATATTCGGTCCCCAGATCTCTTTAATAATATAGTCGTAAGTCATGACTTTCCCGGCATACTTTCCAAGAAGACTCACGATCTTATACTCGTTCTGGGTCAGTCCCGCGTCCACACCGTCGATAAACACGCGGTGCTTGTCATAATCGATGGTCAATCCGCCGGATTTAAAAACTCCCGTCTGTCCGCCCGGCTGATTCGGGATCCCAGACCTTGTGTGACGGATCGCGGTGCGGATCCTTGCGAGAAGCTCGGATGTTCCAAAAGGCTTCGTGATGTAATCGTCAGCTCCGAGATCCAGCGCCTCCACCTTATCCCTCTCATGGGTTCTCGCCGACACAACGATCACCGGCATCGCGGACCATTCCCGCACGCCCTGTAAGATCTTCATGCCGTCCATGTCCGGCAGACCGAGATCCAAGATCACCACGTCCGGACACTGGGAGGTCACCATGCTGTATGCCTCCGCTCCCGTCTGCGCGACGATCACATCGTAATTGTTCGCTTCCAGCACTGTCTTGATGAAATTGCTGATCCTCTTGTCGTCTTCCACGACCAGCACTCTGTCTTTAATCTCCATATTCCGTGTCCACTCCTTTCGGCAGCCAGAACATCACTCTGGCACCGCCTTCTTTTCTGTTTTCTGCTTTCATGATTCCGTCGTGGGCTCTTACGATGGTCATGCAAACCGAAAGTCCGATTCCCATATTTCGCTTAGAATCGCTCTCTTTTCCGTCCTCCGACTGGAAACTTCCGTCGAACATTCTCGGAAGAGCGGACTCCTTGATTCCGGCACCGTCATCCTCAACAGAGAATTTCACCTGGTCCCCGTCCTCCGTCACGATCAACCAGATCTTTGTCATACCGTCCGCGTGGAGCACGCAATTTTCCAGGAGATTTACGATCACCTGCTCGATCAGGATCGCGTCCATAGGCACAAACAGAACATCCTCCGGCACTTTCGGGACTACCTCGATATCCGGGAATCGTTTTCTGAATTTCGTGATCGCTCCGCTGATCACGTCCTCCACCAATTCATCTTCCTTATTGATTCTGGCGGTTCCATCCCCGATCCTCGTGATGGAAAGAAGGTTTTCCACCATCCGGACGAGCCACTGACCCTCGGATTTCATGTCCTCAAGGAGTTCTAGGATATTTTCCTTCGATAGCGCGTCATAGTTGTCGATGATCCCGGACGCGGAGCCGACGATCGACGTCAACGGTGTGCGGATATCATGGGAGACCGCCCGCAGAAGGTTCGCGCGCATCTTTTCCCGCTCAACCTCCAGCCGCATCTGCTCCTGTTTCTTGATCTGGGTCGTCAGGGCGCTGACGCTGCAGGCCACAGCCAGCATGGCGACGAAGGTCAGCGGGTATCCCGTGATCGCAAAGTTCAGTTTGAAATATGGGAATGTAAAAACGTAGTTCACACCGAAAACAGCGATGATCGATGCGACGATTCCATAAACATATCCATCCGTAAAGCGGGACACAAACAGCACCGCCAAAACGAACAACAGCGGGACGTGCGTGTCTGATTCTGAGATCCTCTGGACAAGAAAACAAAATGCCGTCGCGATTCCCAGGATCCCGAACGCGATCCCGCTGTTCTTTAACACTGATCTGACTTTTGTGCTCATATGGGAACCTCCGGTTTCTTATAATGATCCAAAAAAACAACTGGCACCTTCAACGCCGGCTGTTTTTCTTTTGGACTATTATAACATAATTTCTGCTAAATTCGTGTTAAGATTGCAGATAATTTTCCGGAAAATCACCCATTTTGGTTATACTCTATTTGCTGCATGAAATATAACCGATCTTGCTGCTCCTGCGCATTCTGAATCAACATGCCCATTTGCCCGCTGTTGACTGTGATCCTGCGCTTTATCATATTTTAACGATACAAAGAATATCCATATTTCACTTTCCTGTAGATCTTCTGTGCGATCATGACCGGAATATACCCCGTGATCACGATGGTCGGGATACCGCCTACGATTGCAACAAGGATGATGAAAAGGATCGAAAATAAATTAGCCATGATATATACCTCCCAAATTTTTCTTTTACATCCACCCCGCTTTTGTTTCCTGCAAAGAATCTTTGCGAAATTTCTCTTTTCGGGATGTTTTTAATCTGACAAGATGAAATTCCTCTCCTGTTTTTAAGTCGGAACATATATATCACAGAAATTTTATCCCTGCTACCTTTTAGCCTGCTTTTTAGCCGCTCCTTAATCGCTTATTTTCCCTCCTTAACGCAAATTTTGCAAATAACAGATACAATATATTTCGTCAGGATTTTTGTAACTTTTGTATGTATTTTTCGTATTTTGCGTCGTCTTAACAGACTTTTTCAAAAATATCATTTAATTTTTGCAGTCTGGTCTTCCCTACAAACGCTAAAAAGAGCTGCTGACCCCCATATAGTCACACAGCTCTTTTCAGCCTTGCGCAGAAAATCTGTCTCCGCGTTTTATTTACTTCTCAAGCACCTTGTCCGCATGGTCAAGGGCTTCCTCAATATTCCTGCAGAAGTTCTCTCTTCCCACGAGATCCACGAATCCGGCTTTCTCCATCGCGCGCATCGGCTGCTCGTTGACATGGGACAGGATCAGGGTGACTCCGTTCTTTTTGCAGCGCTCGCAGAGGGCTGTCATGGAGTTCATCGCTGTGCTGTCCGCCGCTGGAACCGCCCGCATACGAAGGATCAGACATCTTGTGACTTCGTTCACTTCGATCTGGTTGATGCGGTCAGCCGCGCCGAAGAATAACGGTCCTGTGAGCTCGTATACCGCAAGCTCCATAGGGATCTGGCGAAGCTTGGCCGGGTTGATCTCCTCGGCTGCTGCCTTCAACTGCGCCTCTTCCACGGACATCGTCCTCTTCGCTCCCCTGGAAGCTTCCTCTTCCTCACGTTTCTGCTCCTCGACCTCTTCCACATGAAGCCAGCTTCTGACTCCCATCTCGTCGCTCATGCGCTTCATGAACAGCAGACAGGAAAGTACCATGCCCACCTCGATCGCTACGACAAGGTCGAAGACTACTGTTAAGAAGAATGTGATCACAAGAACAGCGATATCGCTCTTCGGAGCTGTCTTTGCGAGTCTTGCAAAGGTTCTCCACTGGCACATGTTGTATGCAACCATGAAGAGGATCGCCGCGATCGTCGGCATCGGGATCCAGCTTGCGTACGGCATGAGGATCACAAGGATCAGAAGAAGAACACCTGCGTGGACCATTCCGGCTACCGGAGTGCGTCCGCCGTTCTTGATATTTGCCGCTGTACGGGCAATAGCGCCTGTCGCCGGGATGCCGCCGAATAACGCAGAAACGATGTTTCCTGCACCCTGGGCCACAAGCTCTGTGTTGGAGCGGTGTTTTCCGCCGATCATGCCGTCCGCGACAACACAGGAAAGCAGGGACTCGATGGCTGCCAGGATCGCGATGGTGAAGGCATCCGATAAAGAGCCCTGAATCACGTCATAGCTGAACGCCGGCATATGGAAAGCCGGGAGCGCGTTGCTGACGCTGTAGAGGTTGCCGATGGCGTTAACCTGTAATGGAAGGAATTTCACCATCACGATACCAACGAGAACCGCCACTAAGGATCCCGGGATCTTCTCCGTGATCTTCGGCATTACGATGAGGATCGCCAGGCAGACAAGACCTACGATCAACGCATGAACATTCATGGTTCCGAAACCTGCGGCAAAAGCTTTTAACTTCTGCATGGTCTCGATGGTCTCCATACCTGCCGGGTATGTGACACCGAAGAAATCTTTTAACTGTCCGATCACAATGGTCACCGCGATACCGGAGGTGAATCCGGTGGTGATCGTAAACGGGATAAATTTGATCAGGGAACCAAGCTGACAGAATCCCATGATAACAAGGATGATACCTGCCATGATCGTTGCGACTGCCAGTCCTTCCACGCCGCTTCTCGCCACGATGCCGGCTACGATCGTAGCAAAGGCTGCTGTCGGTCCTGCGATCTGTACCTGGCTGCCGCCTAAGAATGAGATCACGAAGCCTGCCGCGATGGCCGTGTAGATTCCCTGCTCCGGACCCATGCCGGACACCAGTGCCAGCGCGATGGACAACGGAAGAGCGATGATGGCTACGATGATACCCGCTACCACATCAGACATCAGCTGGGCACCGGAATACTTCTTCAATGTTGTGAACAACATTGGACGTATTTTTTCCATACTCAATATTCTCCTTTTTCTTACCTGTGTGTAAAAGTAACTGTCTGGTCCCGAAAAAAGACCACGGGTATTTATTATACAGGAAAATATGAGCCTGTCCAGTTTTTTCGAATTTTTAGCGGATATAGTTATGAATTTAACATTTTTGTATGTTAAATTCATACTTGAATGCCCATTTTACGGAAATCATCACTATTTTTCCGCAAAAAATCCCCCGCGCATACCTGCCTTACAGATACACACGGGGAATTTACGCTTCTTTGCAGCTATTTTATTTCTCTGCGCTTTCCTTGTTTGCTTTGCTGTCCAGAGTATTTAAACTCATATCATTGTAGTCATCCAGATTCAGATTTCCCATCATCTTATCTACAACAAGTGCATTCGTCAGGGAACCGGTGACGTTGATCATGGTTCTCGGCATGTCGATGATCGGGTCTATGGCTAAGATCGGACTGACCATACCGAACTGGGCGCCCATGCCGACACCGGAAAGTCCGACGGAAGCAGCCATGGTCGCTGTTCCAGGGATACCTGCGATTCCAAGGGAACCGATGGCGACAACAAAGATCGTCATCACGATCATTGTCCATAACTTTTTTCTTCTAAATCATTTTTCTGCACTGCTCAAACAGTACATTTCTCCACACTTTTCACATGGAGAACCTTCTCCGACACGGTAAACTTCACCTCATATCCGGCAAATTCCATGCCGTAGACCCGGTCCGGATCCTCCTGGTAGGACGGGCGGGGATCCTGGGCCAGAACTGCGCGGAGCGGATCCCGCTTTTCTTCCGGCAGAAACTCCAGAAATTCTTCCGGGATCTCCACCGCAAGCCCGTACTCTTTCGTCTGGTCCGTGAAGCCGCCCTTCGCTTCCGGGTGGCTGTCCGCAAAGGGGACGTAGGGCTTGATGTCAAAGACAGGCGTCCCATCCATCATGTCCGCCCCCGTGACAACTAAGACCGGAGCGCCGTTTTCCAGGTATTCCACTCTTTTAAGCTTCACGACGGAAAGTCCCAGGGGATTCGGACGGAACGGGGATCTCGTGGCAAACACACCGACTCTCATGTTTCCCCCGAGTCTCGGCGGACGCACCGTCGCTGACCAGTTTCCCGGCTTTCTGACGTTCTCCGAAAACTCCCAGATCAGCCAGAGGTGGGAGAACTCTTCGATTCCCCGGATGGCCTCAGGATTGGAAAATTCCGGCTCAAAGACGATCTTCGCCTCCAGATCGCCCGTCAGGCCGCTCTGTCTCGGAATTCCGAATTTTGTCGGGAAATCCGTGTGGATATACGCCACCGGTCGGATCATATGGTCCGCGTTCTGATTTTCTTTTTTTCCTGCTGCCATATCTTTCTCCCCCTTATCAGTGTGTTTTCCATTCTGTCATCTGCCCATAAAGCAGACCGGGCGCTCCCGCATAATTATTTTTCTCTGGTGGCTTCACCATTTCATGACTGCTCCGTCACCCTTCTGATCCTTCTGACGTTTCCATCCATTTTCTCAGATCCGCCATCATCTTCTTCGCGTCCATGACACCGATCTGATATGTCTTTTCGATCTCCTCGGCGCTCTTGCAGATCCTCGGGATCGTGAGAGGAACGCTCGGACGGATCACGAAAACTTCGCCCGCCCTTTCCAGCTTTTCGATATTCCGGATACTCATGTTGTACTCGACAGCCCGGTTCTTAAGTGCCTCTGCGAACTTCGGGTATTTATGGTACACAATATCCGCCATCCAGGCATTTTCCGGCTTTTTCCGGTACTCTGAATCTCTCGTGAGGACCACAACATTGCGCTTATATCCCAGTCTCCTGAATGCTTCCACCGGTACACTGTCCGTACATCCGCCGTCGAGCAGTTTTCTGCCGTCAAGCTCCACAAACTTTGACACATATGGAAGTGACGCTGATGCCCGGATATAGTCGATATCACGCTTCATATCGTGAAGCTTCGCGTAGACCGGCTTTCCCTTCTCAACATCGCTGCAGACCGCGTAGAAATCGGTGTGTTCTTTATTTTTATTAAACATGTCATAATCATAAACATCCAGGATCTCTGGAAGTTCATGGTAACAGAAATCAGTATCCACAAAATTTCCTGTCCTGATCAGATTTTCGGTGCTCATAAAGCGCTTGTCCGCACAGTATTTTTTATAATACCGGATGCTTCTTCCCTTCTGTCCCGAAAGGAAACTGCATCCATGGACCGCTCCCGCCGAAACGCCGATCACCCCGTCAAAGGTAAGGCCTTCATCCAGAAATACGTCCAGGACTCCCGCCGTATAGATGCCGCGCATACCGCCGCCTTCCAGCACAAGTCCTGTTTTATTCTTATTTTTCTCCATCTTCTGATCCATCTTAAAGTTCCTCCTTTCCTGCTCACTGTGACATGTCTTTGCTGAATCTTTCCACTAAAAAACGAGTCAAGTACGTATTTTACAACGAAAGCGGCTTTCCGTCAAGGAAGCCGCTTTTATTTGATAACTCTTTAATCTGTTGCTTTGCGGCCTGAACCGGAAAAACAAGCTGCCACGCACTTAGTCCACCAGTTTCTCCAGCTCACTCACATACTCCGTCCTGTCGCTAGTCACATGACCTGCTTTCGCGGCATATAAGGAGACTGCCGTCTGGGATTTCTTCACCGGCTGCATTGTTCCGGCACCTGCCACGCAGCCGCCCGGGCATGCCATTCCTTCCAACAGGTATCCGTTGTACTTTCCTGCCTTGGCAAGCTGTAAAAGTTTCTTGCACTCCTTTAAGCCCTCGGCGTTCGCCACCCTGATCTCCTTATCCGGGTACATCTGGGCGATCACATCCACCACGGATTTCGCGACGCCGCCGGCAACTGCGAAGTTTCTTCCATCCCTGGATGCCGCATTGACTCCGCTTTCATCCTCCGCGATATTCTCGATATCCACATGCTTTGCGTCAAAGATTCCCGCCATCTCCTCGAAGGTCAGGACGAAATCCACCTCACTCCGCACAGATTTTCTCATGGCTTCCAGTTTTTTCGCCGCGCAGGGCCCGATAAAGACCACCTTTGCCTTCTCATGCTGCTTCTTGATAAGTCTCGCGGTAAGCGTCATCGGCGTCAGCGCCATGGAGATGCAGTTCGCGTAGTCCGGGAACAGTTTTTTCGCCATCATGGACCATGCCGGGCAGCAGGATGTCGCCATAAAAGGCAGCTGTTCCGGAACTTCCTTCACGAAGTCCTCCGCCTCCTGCACCGCGCAGAGATCCGCGCCGATGGCGACCTCAAAGACGTCCGCAAAGCCCAGGGCCTTCATCGCCGCCCTCAGCTTTCCAGGTGTTACCTTCGGGCCAAACTGACCGACAAATGCCGGTGCCACAGCGGCGTACACTCTCTCACCTGTCTGGATCGCACGGATGACCTGGAAGATCTGGGACTTGTCCGCGATGGCTCCGAACGGGCAGTTCACGAGGCACTGTCCACAGGAGACGCACTTGTCGTAGTTGATATCCGCCTTTCCGTTCTCGTCCGAGCGGATAGCATCCATGCCGCAGGCCGCCGCGCAGGGGCGCTCCTGGATGATGATGGCATGATAGGCACAGACATTCGCGCACTGTCCGCACTTGATGCACTTATCCGGGTCGATCCTGGATCTTCCGTTTGTGCGGTCCAGACTCACCGCGTCCTTCGGGCACACCTCCACGCACGGGTGGGCAAGGCAGCCCTGGCAGCCGTCTGTCACATAGACCCGCTTTTCCGGACACGCATTGCAGGCGAATTTGATCACATTGATGAGCGGCGGCGTGTAGTATGTCTCCGGCTTATCCGCCTCCTCGATCCCCTGGGATACCGGTGCCGGGTCCGATGCCCCGCGGTACGGGAGTCCCATGGCAAGACGGAGCCGCTCGCCCACGATCGCCCTCTCCAAAAAAACATCGTTTCTGAAATTTCCGACTTCTCCCGGAATGATCTTATACGGAAGTTCCTCAATCCGTTTGTCCACCGGCCATTCCGTGTGGTACGCCATTCTCGCCACTTCCCTGAAGATCCGGTGGCGGATCTCCTGGATCCTTGTCTCTACACCTCTCATAAGCTTTCCTCCAATCATGATCGTCCGCATGAATTTCCTGTCTTGTTAAAAATATAACACCTATATCATGTTCATTCAAGCACAATTTCCTTATCTACTCATGAATTTTTTCCGCACCCTGCACAGCTTTTTCATGAACCAGCCTTCAGGATACAAATCATTTGCAATTTATTTTATCTCATTCTATAATAAAAGTAGTTTGTAACTGCGAAGATCTACGGAACAGTTACTGCAGTTTTATCATTGAAAGGAGATTTTTCCATGGCATTCAAAGAAGTTGATATCAAAAGTCTGAATTTTAATCCCTTCACAAAGATCGGTTCTGAGTGGATGCTCATCACCGCTGGCGACGAATCCGGCTGTAACACCATGACAGCAAGCTGGGGCAGTCTCGGCGTCCTCTGGGGCAAGAATGTTGCCACCTGCTATATCCGTCCGCAGCGCTACACAAAGAAATTCGTGGACGCAAACGATACCTTTACCCTGTCCTTCTACGGACCGGAGTACAAGCAGGCACTCTCCATCTGCGGTTCCAAGTCAGGCCGCGACTGCGACAAGGTCAAAGAAGCTGGACTTACCCCGTATTTCACAGACGGAACAGCTGCTTTCGAGGAGGCCGGCATGGTCTTCGTGTGCAGGAAGCTCTACGAGGATGAGATCAAGCCGGAGAACTTTATCGCAAAAGAGAACGATGGAAAATGGTATCCGGAGAAAGATTATCACACTGTTTATATTGCAGAGATCACAAAAGTTCTTGTAAAAGAATAATAGAACCTGCGTGACTGTTCAGCAGGTCTGCGCACTTGCTGCACTGACCATAAGAAACCATGAGCTGGAAGGCAAAAATCCCATCGGTGCAACCGATCTGGAATGGATTTTTGCTTGTAACTATGAAGATACAGAATAGTTGCGAACGTACTATGCTATAAAAGGCATGTGGATCAGATTTTTCTGGTTTTCACGTGCCTTTTTCTTCAAATCTGCTCCTCTTTTTCTCTGACTCCCTTTATTTTCCGCCATTCTTTCGCACTATCTTAGCAAAATTTTAGCACAATTTTCCCTTTTCCATCCCCTCATAATTCTTGACTTTTAAAAATTCAGGCACTAAAATACTGAATGAATTGGCAGAAATCGGCATGATTTTAGATGCAAAACGGTTTTATGCCTTTTTTCTTTCTAAACTATACAGATACGGACTAACAGAGAAAAAGATAACCGTCACCTTCAAAGCAATCGGACTGTTATCAATATGAAAGAATACGATTATGAAAAAGTTACTGATCGGAATCGATGTCGGTTCCACCACAACAAAGATCACGGTCCTGGATGCCGGGACCGAGACACTTTTATACTCTGACTACCGCCGCCACCACGCGGACCAGCTCGCCAGCGTCCTCTTCGCGATCCGGGAAGCGGCAGAGCGTTTTCCTGACTGTGACGCCAGGATCATTCTCACCGGTTCCGGTGCAAAGCCTGTGGCCGAGGCGGCTGGCACCCCCTATATCCAGGAGGTCGTCGCTAACTCCATCGCCTTAAAGAAGACCTACGAGACTGTGGGAACCGCCATCGAGCTCGGCGGACAGGATGCGAAGATCATTTTCTGTGACATACTCCCCCCACTTAGCTAACGCTTGAAGTGGGGGCTTCTCGTTCGATTGCCCTATTGGGCAAAGCATAGGCGAGCTATCCCCGTGTGTCCCACGGTTCTGTTATTACGAGCGGGGCTGTTTCGTATCTACGCAGTCCCGAACAAAATCTACGTTTTGGGCGGAGATCAGGAAATTTTTCTTTCTGTTTCAAGTTCAACTCCCGATATTCTCAATCCTTCCCTGCAAATATTGATAGCTGCATTCTCATCACGGTTCATCTGATTTCCACAGGTGCAGCTATAGATACGGTCTTCCAGTTTCAACTCCTTTTTGAGTTTTCCGCAGCAGCTGCAGATTTTTGAACTGGGGTACCACTTATCGATACGAACCATTTTCTTACCGGCACGTTCTAATTTGTAGGAAAGAAAATCAGTAAACATTCCCCATCCATTATCATGAACACTCGTTCCGAACCTTGAATCCTGGCTCATTTCTTTCATATTCAAAGATTCTATACACACAAGATCATAAAAATTGGTTATCTTTCTGGATTCCTTGTGCAGATAATCTTTCCGCTGACGTGCAATATGAGCATGGAGTCTGGCTATTTTCTTTTTCTGTTTCATGTAACGGCCGCTCCCCTTTTCGCAATGACTCAGCCTGCGCTGCTCCCTTGCAAGTTTTTCCTGGGATTTTCGGAAAAAATGAGGATAATCTGCATGAGCTCCATTGGAATCTACATACAATTCGCTCATGGAAAAATCAAGTCCGATTGCGGTTTTTACTGGCCTGATTTCATGTTCCGGTTCTTCTGCCGCATACAGTAATGATACATAATACTTGTCATCT
>UMDQ01023535.1_pt1 | contig 11952 bp, 10 predicted proteins | sample 1964531 | NCBI WGS metagenome assembly UMDQ01 (sample SAMEA4835998, study PRJEB28245) | human gut metagenome | biome: gut microbiome; material: fecal sample | place: Denmark | collected 2008
TGAACTGTCCGCAAAAAATGACCGACTGACATTGAACAGCAGGAAGGCAGGATTTTAAGACAGGGCAATATGAATGACAAGGTAAAGATTTTCCGGTATGTGACGGAAGGCACATTCGATTCGTACAGTTGGCAGCTCATTGAAAATAAGCAGAAATTCATCGGGCAGATTATGACGAGCAAATCCCCGGTACGGAGCTGTGAGGATATAGACGAAGCTGCCCTTACTTATGCGGAAGTGAAGGCTCTGGCAACAGGCAATCCCTATATAAAAGAAAAGATGGATTTAGATATTCAGGTATCGAAGCTAAAGCTGTTAAAAGCGAACCATACCAGCCAGAAGTACCGTTTAGAGGACAATATCGTGAAGCATTATCCGGTACAGATTGCTTCCATGAAAGAACGCCTTGCGGGGTATCGTGCCGACATTCAGACCTATGCACAGAATAAGTTCCCGGATAAAGATACCTTTTCCATAAAAATCGGGAACCGGGTATATACGGACAAAAAAGAAGCCGGGGCAGCACTGATTGATATGTGCCGGAGTGCAAAGCAGCCGAATATGGCGGTCACTATCGGGGAATATCAGGGATTTAAAATGAGTGTTTCCTATGATTCGTTCTTTTCCAAGTTTACGGTCAACCTGAAAGGCAGCATCAGCCATGAGGTGGAAATCGGCGCTGATCCATTGGGAAATTTACAGAGGTTAAGCAACGCCTTAGAGGGCATGGGTAAGAGAATGGAAGAAGTGGCGCAGAAACTGGAAAACGTGGAGCATCAGCTTGAAACTGCAAAAGTGGAAGTTACAAAGCCATTCCCGCAGGAAGCGGAGCTTTCGGAGAAACTGGAACGCCTGACGGAATTAAATGCCCTGTTGAACATGGACGAAAAGGGCGGCGATGGGATTGATATGGATGATGAGCCGGGGAATGACGGGGAACAGGAGGAAATGGACACAGAGGAAATGGGGCATGATGCGGAAGCTGTGGCAGATGCGCCTTTCAGACCGCAGTTTAACCGGGCAGTATCGGAAAAAGTAGCGGAGCATGGGAAGGAGCGGATGCTATCAGACAGTCCGAGAGGGCGTATTTCCATAAAAGAAAAACTTGCCGAGATGCGGCAGAAGGCTTATGGACAGAAAATGCCGGAAAAGCCGGAGATTTCAAAGGGAAAAGGAAAAGAAGAAAGTTTATAAGGAGGACGAAAATGGAAACAGCAGAACAGAACACAAAACAGGTTATGGAAGAAAATGAGGCATTAAAACAGCTTATAGAACTGCTTAACCAGCAGGACATGGACAGGCAGTCACAGGATTTTATGGGGATTTTCTGGTATGTGGCGGGTATGCAGATGCAGCTTACCGCAATGGTGGATGAATTACAGGGCGTCCGGGAACAGCTTTCGCAGATGCAGGAAAACCAGCCAAAATCTGTGACGGAGAAGCTCATGGATAAAGTGGCGCACCTTCAGGAGAAAATCACAAGCCTTTCGGAATGTCTGTCATTGGTAAGAAACAGCTTGGTGGAAACAGCACAACAGGCAGTCAGCGCCTTTAAGGAAAAAGGGAAAGCGGAGATGTGCAAGGTTCTCCAGACAGGAATTTCCGGCGTGAAATCCATGCTTTCCGATTACCGGGAGCGTCTGGTTGACGTGATGACAGACTGTGAAAAGACAGCCAACCAGATTGACAGCATCGGGGACGAACTGAAGCAGATCGGGAACAGCGTTTCCAACGTGGGCAGGCTGTTAGCCGGGAAAGGCACGAAAGAGGTATCGGACGAAAAGCCGGGTGTCGGCATGACAAGGGTAATCAATAAGCCTGTAAAAAAAGCGGTGGAGAACCTTCGGAAGAAGATTGACGGGATAGATAAGGCATTTGAAAAGCTGGATCGGCTTTCTTCCAGTCTGGATGCCGGGAAAGAGGTCGAGAAAGGAGGGCGGGTGTCCGTAAAGGATAAACTGTCGCAGATGAAAGAAAAGGCAGGGCAGAAGAAAGCGCCGGAGCAGGATAAGGCAAAGACAAAAAGCAAAGAGGAATGTTTATAAAAATAACTGCAAATAAAAATATCCGGAACGGGGGCAGAGAGGGAAACTTATCTGCTCCCTGTTTTTATGGAGGAAAAGGAGAAATAGCTGTATGGCAGATGCGAGAACTGAAAAACAGAAAGTAAAGGAGATAACGGACAGGCTGGAGGAAGGCTTGAAGGAATTATTTGAAGGGGAAAAGTACAAAAGCTACCTGAATACCATGTCAAAATTCCATAATTACAGCGCAAACAATATCCAGCTTATCGAGATGCAATGCCCTGACGCAACCTACGTTGCCGGGTATAAGGCATGGCAGAAGAATTTTGAGCGCCATGTGAACAGGGGCGAGAGGGGTATCCGTATCCTTGCGCCTTCGCCTTATAAAATCAAAGAGGAACAGGAAAAGATCGATCCGGTCACAAATGAGCCTGTGCTTGACCGGGACGGGATGCCCGTTGTGGAGGAAGTGGAGATAAAGATACCCGCTTTCCGGGTTGTCACAGTGTTTGATTATTCGCAGACGGACGGGAAAGAGCTTCCCGGACTTGGCGTGAGCGAGCTGCAAGGGAATGTAGAGCGTTACCGGGATTTTATGGAAGCACTTGCAAGGGTTTCCCCTGTACCAATCCGCTATGAGGGCATGGAAGGTGACAGGAAAGGCTATTTTATTGATTTAAACCACCCTATCGCTATCAAGGAGGGCATGGGAGAAGCGCAGACTGCAAAAACCGGAGTGCATGAGGTAGCACACGCAAAACTCCATGCAAAGGAGGTTGAACAGGAAACAGGGATTGCCAAAGACAGGGAAACAAAGGAAGTGGAAGCCGAGAGCATCGCCTATACCGTCTGCCAGCATTTCGGGATTGACACGTCTGATTATTCTTTTGGGTATATCGCCGGGTGGAGCAGCGGGAAGGAAATGCCGGAGTTAAAATCTTCCCTTGATACGATACGCCGGACTTCCTCGGAGCTGATAAAGGGGATTGAAGCACAGCTTTTGGAGATTGATAAAGAACGTGCTGCAGAACAGGCACAGGAGGACATCATTCTGCTTGTGGCGAATACAGACCGTTCAGAATATGACCTTTTGAGCGTTAGGGGCATGGAACGGACAGAGCTTTTTAATTCCCTGCATGATATGAAAGATGATGACAGGCAGAGCGTGGAAGCCTACCTTGAAAGAGCCGGGGCGTGGGTAACACTGCTTGGGAATGAACGGAGCGAGGAAGTGGAGGAATACCACTTAGATTACGCTTACAATACGGATACTTATGAGATAACCGATTTTAAGGCATTGCAGGAAGAAAGGGAGAAGGCAAATAAACCGATTGAATACGCTGATGTGGTTGTGAGGATCTCCACACCGGACAGCGGTGAATATGAAACCATTAAAATAACAAATATGCAGTCAGAAGTGCAGAATACCCTGTATGATTTACTGATGCGTGAAATGGACGGAGAGGGCGGAAACGTTTTGGACTATCTGAAGGAGAAGGGGTTTGATTTTGTACCGATTATGAGAAGCGGCGGCGTGAATGACGGTTATCCGCAGTTCTTTGATTTTGATATGGATTTGACGGAAAAGGAGCTTCATATTGCTTCGGAGTTCCCGGCAACCGTACAGGCAGAACAGCTTATTAACCGTATGGAATTTCACAGGTCGGTTTATGACAGCGATGAGCGCAATTTGATAATGAACCATGCTTATAAGCTGGACGATATGTATAAGACCACTTCCCTTGCACATTCTCTTGCGGAACAGAAAGACGATCTACCGCTTCTTTGGGAAACAATTAAGGTAGCGGAGGAAGAAATTGAAGCTCTCCCGGACGGGATGGTGGGATTGTCGGAGATGCACGAATACGGGTATTCTTGGGATGAAATGCTCCCTCTAACAAGGGATAAGGCATCAGAGCTGTTTGGGGAAGATGTGTCGGTGTACCAGCTCCATTCAGACGGTTCAGAAACGCTTGTGGAGGATAAGGCAGCATTACAGGGGCATGACGGACTGTTCGGCGTAGAAAAGAACGATTGGAACTCCTATCTGGAATATCAGTCCATGAAACAGGAATTAGAGGACAGCGAACCCAACCGGGAAGCACAGCTTTTATATGGCAATGAGGGAAGGTTTGGCATCTATCAGCTTAAAGATACGGAGAAAACAAGGGATATTCGTTTTATGGCGATGGATTATCTTGAAATGAAAGGTATCCCGGTTTCCAGAGAGAATTATACTCTGGTTTACACCGGAGAACTGAGGGAGGGCATGAGCCTTGAAGATATTTATACCCGGTTCAATATAGACCACCCGGCAGACTTTACCGGGCATTCCCTTTCTGTCAGCGATGTGGTGGTGCTGCATCAGGACGGGGAGAACACAAGCCATTATGTGGATTCCGTTGGTTACAGGGAGATACCGGAGTTTACAAAAGAACTTTCCGTATCAGCGGAAATCAGCTCCGAGAAATCTTCGGTCATGGAGGAAACAGCAGAAGAAAATGTAGTGGCGGAGCCGGACAATGACAGGGTTTCCTATTATGTCATTGAGGATTTATCCACATGGGCGGAGAACAGCCCGGAAAAAAGCAAGCTGGAGCGTTTTGACAGCCTTCCGGAAGCAATAGCGAAATTTGCAGAGTATCAGGGGAAAAATGCAGAGGATAAGCCAGATATGGCAAGAGCAACCTTCGGCTTCAATGTCAATGGCAGCGAATTTGACCTGATCCATGTCAGAAACCATGAAAACTGTCTGTCACTGGATTTTACGCATAGCAAGGCGGCAGGGGAAAGCAGCCGCTTCATGGAAGATTTGCAGACTTTATATCATGAGGTCGGTTTTGACAAGGTGAGGGTTCACCGGGAAATGTCACCGGAGGAAATAAAAGATTTTGTAAAACAGCGGTTTGAGCATCAGCTAAAGAGCAGCGGTCTTGATGATGTTTCCCTCTATATGGACAGGTTTGACACCCTCTATGAACAGGGAAAAATGGAACACCTCATGCCGACAGCCAACCAGAAGCATATCGTGGAAGATGTACCATTTATGGAGTGGGAAAACCCATACATAGATACCAGTATCAGGGAAACGGGCAGGGAAGAAACAGAGCTTGCTTTCCAGTTGGCAGACCGCTATATCAGTATTCAGGAAGCCAGTGAAGGGTATGATTATACAATTTACGATATGAATTACCGGGAATTGGACGGTGGTGTGTATGACAATCCGGATATAACAATCAGACAGGCACTTGATGAGATTGTGGCGGATTTGAAAGAGCCGGCGCACCGGAGCGCTCTGGAAGGCAGCATACAGGCGAGTGATGAACTGATACCGATTGATTATGATGGATTGATAGAAAAAGCAGAGCAGGCGGAAATGGCGCATCTTGAGGAACGTATCAGAAATGAAGTGCCGGAAGCGGCGGAAAGCAAGGTGATAGCCGATTTTAAAGCCCGGACAGAGGAATTATGGAATGGCATCAATGGGCAGACACAGGAGGATATAGAACTTACCATATACGCCTATTTACAGTCCAAGATTGACGAGTATGATATGGACATAGAGCTTGTGGATGTGGCGGTGTCCGGGAGCAGGTGCAGAGGTCTGGAACAGGAAAATTCTGACCTTGATGTGGTTGTGGAATACCGGGGCGGGGAAACGGAGGATTCTCTGTTTAATACATTTAATGAGGACGGGTTAAGCATCGGCGGCGTGAAAGTTGACATCAATCCTATCACAGAAGGAAAGACCGGGACGCTTGGGCAGTATCTTCCGGGAGTGGAAGCGTACCTTGCGGAAAAACGTGCTGCCCTGCAGGAGAGGAATACGGAACAGGCACAGGAAGAAAAGCAGACAGTGATTACCCTTACAGTGGCAGAGTGCGGAGAGTTCCATAACCTCGGAGAATACCATGAGGATATAGCAAGCGTGGAGGAAGCAATCGAAATTTTCAACCAGATACCGCCGGAGAGGATGAATGGTATCCGGAGCATCGGCATCAACATTCATACGGAAGGGACGGAAGCGTATGAGGACACACAGATGGATATTGTGTCGGGCAGGACTGCTGATCTGGAGATTTTAGATTATGTGCCGGACATTACAGACAATCCAAAAGCGGTAGCGGTGATTGCGGAGCTGATCGACAAGCTGCCGGATATAGAAGTGCTTGGCTCACTGGAAAAGTGGCAGGCGGCTTTCCTTGCCGCAGAAATAGACCAGCTTTCCTATGACTATGACACTTATCAATACAATGATACGGTGGAGGACAGGGAAGCACAGGTAGCGAATATCGCAGAGGACATCAGGAACGGGAATACGGAATATCTGAATGATTTCCTCAATGCCATGATTTCAGACAGCATGAGGGAGGGCATAACGGATCTATTCGGGAAAGGGACGGAGCTTGACGATAGCGAGAGCGTACAGACTGCAAGGAAGGCAAAGGAGCTTTTAGACAAACTGGCAGAGTATAAGCCGCTTGCGAAGATTGAGGAACTGGAAGAATGTAACTATAACATGATTGATAACGTCTTGAATAATGAGAAGCCGAAAGAAGAAAAAGAGCATAAGACGGGCAGGGTTTCCATAAAGGAAAAGCTGGCGGAGAAAAAGGCGGTCATCGAGCAGAGGGATAAATCAGAAAAAGAATTTCCGGAAAAGGGGACGGAGAAAAAATCAGAGAGGGAGATATAAGCTATGGGTAAATTTACAGTGGAAGAAGTCAATCTGATGTGTGTGTTTGAGGGGCAGGACAGGAAGGGCATGATTGCCGATATAAAGAATGTGATTCCCCACATACAGGATAGCGAAATGTTGGAGCTTGCCGGGCAGGTCTTAGGGAAACTGGAAAACATGAGCGATGAGGAATTTGCGGAGATTGAACTGGAAGCGGCAGAATAATTTATCGTGAAACTTTTATAGCATTATTCGACAGGAAGTGCTATAATTCTTTTTAGTCAGATTAGAGCAGGTAGGGATAGTCTGCGGTTGTCCTTTCTGGAAACGGAAAGGAGGTCGGTATGAATACGTTAGAAGTGCTTACGTTGGTGCTGGTGATTTTTGCAGCCTTGACATACATAGACAATAAACACAACCGCAAGTAACGGAAAAGGCTATCCTCTACTGCGAATAGGGGATAGCCAGTGATCCGTTTGTTTTTCTAAAATTGATTACTCGTTTCCGATTGTACAACCGTCGGACGTGCTAGAATCCTTCGGCTTCTATGATGATTATAAACCAACACTGCGGATTTTGCAAGAGGGTTTAGGAAATGGGGGTGCTTCGGCGCTCCTATTTTTTTTGCGGATTTGTTGACTATATTACAGGAAAAGAGCCTTGCCTGCAAGAGATTTTTACGAATCATATAAAAAGGCAGGAAGGAAAGGGTGGGATTCAGCAGGCGTCGGCATTGTGGTAATGTGTATAACTCCCCTTCTCATGGAGTTGTGGGCAACATTGTTTGCAGGATGTGGGAAAGCTGCCTTTTGCTTTTCCATGTCCTGTGAACGGTGTTGTCCATGACGGAATGGGGAGTTATGCACATTTCCATGATGCGTTTTTTGCCCTTAACAGGCGATTCCCCGCCCTTTTTACCGGGCAGGGGTGTTATTCCTGTCTGGCTCTTTTGGTGCGTCTTTCTGCGGCTCTGAGCGCCCTAAATACTGGTTGAGATTTTCCAGTTTCCGGTTCAGTGATTTCAGTTCCTTATCACAGTTTTTGTAGGTGGCAGTTAGTTCTTTCTTCTGTGCGGTCAACTCTTGATATTCTGCTTTTAGCTTGTCAATGTTCAAGCCTTTTAGACTGATGCCCGCCTGCTCCAGCATACGTCTTGCGCCGCCATAGAGAATGATCTGGCTCTCATGCTTACGGAAATATGCGTCGGGGTTTTTAGCTTTTTTGTAGGCGATGTTATAGGATTTATTTGCCTTATACTGTTCTGCATATTTGATAATTTCCGCAAGATCTTTGATGCGGTTTTCTAATTTACGGACAGTCTGTTTTGCTTCCTTCCCGGTGGCGGCTGTGGTGGCGATTTTCTGCTCCAGTTCTTTTATAGAACCGGCTTCATTGTAAGCCTGTGCAGCAATCTTTAAATTCTCAATCGCTGCCCACCTTTGCAGTCCCGGACTGTTCTGGAATTTTTCATCAGAGGTGTCAACCAGCCTTTTGTTTGCGTAATCTTTTTTCGGGATAACAGCTTTCCTCTCCCGTTTCAATTCAATCCGTTCTTTGATGCGTTCTTTTGTGTATTCCCTGCCGAGTGACTTTACGCTGCCACGCACAAAACGGTCTTTTCCAAGCGGGCGAAATGAGATATATTTTGGCGCATCTTCCCCAGAACTTTCCCCTTTTATTTCATAGCCTTTTGCCCGCATCAGGAGCAGAAATTCCTCATAGGTGGAAGATGATTTTATGGCAGCATTGATGTCTTTTCTTATCTGCGTTTTCCATGCGGCACCGTTCTTGTCTGACTGCCATTCGTTATATTTTTTACCACGCTCCCCACCGGGGATAATGACGGAAAGATTATGCTCGCTGCATAGCTCATCGCTTAATTTCCGGATGCGGTAATAGGTCTGTTTGCAGTCATGATATTTGTTATGTTCAAAGTTGTCGGCGGCACAAAAAATGATATGGTTATGGACGTGACCTTTATCAATATGTGTGGTGACAACATAAGAATATTTTCCCTCTAAAACTTTGTCGGCAAGCTCTTTCCCTATCTGGTGTGCTTCCTCAAAACTGACCTCTCCGGGAGCGAAAGCCTGTATCAGATGATAGGCTTTATTCGGGCTGTTTTCCCGGCAGTGGTCTAAGGTATATTTGAAATCAATCGCTGCGGTTTCCGGCGCACAGGCATAAGTGGAAATGTAGATGCTTTCATCAGTTTTATCCGGGTTGCAGATATAGGCTACCGCTTTATCAATGGTTGCTGTGATAGCATGGATTTTTGTGTATGCCATACCTGTTTCATCAACTCCTTTACTTCGTCCATATCTTCCTGATAGACATGGTTTGTGCTGTTAATTCTTTTTGCAATCTGGTTCAGGCTGGAGCTGATCCGTCCAAGCTCTGTGTTGTACTCCCGGAGGAAACTGTAATCAACATCATAGACATATCCGTAGAGGATAAGTTTCCGGAGGAAAGCTGATTTGCTTTCCATGCCGGACAGCTTAAACTTCTCATCAAGGATAAACTGCTCTTTATCGTCTAAATGAAATTCATTCCGGTTGGTGCGTGTCCTGTTTGCCATTTCTGATACTTCCTTTCCTGTTTTTGGGTACAAAAAAACTGCTGTAAAATGCTCGGTTTACAACAGTCTGGTTTCGTGTCTGTTCAGTTGTTTTTGGATAGAATTATCCATGTGTTATTATAGCAAATCTGCGGAAAATGTTCAAGGACTGGCAGGGAAAAAGCAGAAAGAAAATCAAAGAGGGTTAGGGATACTTCCCTATGGTAATTTCATCATACGGACGGTAGGGAAGTATGGGGAATTTCGCCTATGTGTCCGGACATAGGCAGTGCTTGCTATTCTACCCTCGACACTCCCGGAGGGTGTGTTGGTTTGTGGAGTTTTTGTGCCTTTATAATGATTCTCGACTTTCAACTTGCTTTTTGATATAATAAAAACACACAAGGCATAGGAGGAAAAACAGAAATGTTAAGACCGAAAGAAGTTGTTCAGTTATGGGTAGATGCATTCAATAAACATGATGTGGAAGCAATTACAGCCCTTTATCATGAAAATGCGACGAATCACCAAGTAGCGAATGAACCAGTAGTAGGAATTGAAGCAATCCGTACCATGTTCACAGCCGAATTTTCAACAGCGGATATGACAGCTATCGTGGAAAATATTTTTGAGGATGGGCAATGGGCAATCTTGGAATGGCGTGATCCATTGGGGTTACGGGGGTGTGGTTTTTTTCAGGTAGTGAATGGGAAAATTTTATTCCAACGAGGCTATTGGGATAAGCTTTCATTTTTGAAACAGCACAATCTTCCAATAGAGTAAATATAGCATTAAGGAGAAAATATGGAATACCGGACATTGGAAAATACAGATTCCGTTTGTATATACGAAGCGTTTACACAGGCATTTTCTGATTATCAGGTTTCAGTTGATATGCCTTTTAAATCTTTTGAAACAATGCTGAAAAGAAATGGATTTATGCCTGCGGTTTCAGTTGGAGCCTTTGCAGATAGAACGCTTGTCGGTTTTATCTTGAATGGAGTGAGAGATTGGGATAACGAAAAGACAGTCTATGACCTCGGAACAGGAGTTATCCCCGATTTTCGGAGAACAGGAATTATGGGGGAATTATTGAATCTGGTTAGCACTATATGTATAAAAAATAAAATCAGCATGTATCAACTGGAAGTGATTCAAGATAATGAGAAGGCGCTCACTTTATATAAAAAACAGGGATTTCGAATTAACAGAATATTGAATTGTTACCAACTGACGGGCAAGATAAAAGAACCGGGCGTACATAAAGTGTGGAAACTGGAACATCCGGAAAAATTACAAGATGATCAATGGACAGCGGTCAAAGATTTTTGGACTTATCCACCTTCATGGCAAAACGCAAAAGATGCTGTTTGTGCAATCGCTAAATCCTTTTCTTATACGATTGTTAAATTTGATGGAAACTTGATTGGATATGGTATTGTGGACAAAATAAAAGGAGATATTGCGCAGTTAGCGGTACATCCCCAATATCGCAGAATGGGAGTTGCCACAGAGATTTTGTTAGATTTACTTAAACAAACAAAGAGTTTAGAGATGAGGGTAATAAATGTGGATGAACGGGATCAGGCATTGAACGCTTTTTTGAAGAAATTGAAATTTAGTGTATTTGTTAAACAATATGAAATGAGAAAACATTTTTCTGATTAGGATATTGTATAGATGAAGAAGCTGACTTTGAGGACAGTTGTCAGTAAAGGAGCAGTTATGAGATATAACAAAACAATAATATTAAGTAATGGCATGGAATGTTGTTTGAGGAATGGAACAGAGAGTGATGGTCAGCTTGTAGTGGATAATTTCAATCTGACACATAGTGAAACAGATTATTTGCTTACATATCCAGATGAAAACAGTTTTAATGTCGAACAGGAGAGCCAGTTTCTGAAAGAAAAAGCTGAGAGTGAAAGAGAGATTGAATTGCTTGCCATAGTTGACAGTGTAATTGCGGGAACAGCAGGAATTGAGGCAATCGGTACAAAATATAAGGTACGGCATCGAGCAGAATTTGGCATCAGTGTTGTGAAAAAGTATTGGGGACTTGGAATTGGTAAGGCTTTGCTGGCTTCGTGTATCGAATGTGCTAAAACAGCGGGATATAACCAGCTTGAACTTAAAGTAGTTGCTGAAAATGAAAGAGCAGTTTCTATGTATGAACGGGCTGGATTTGTTGAGTGTGGAAGAAATCCCAAAGGATTTCGCTCCCGCATAGTCGGATTTCAGGAAGTCATTTCCATGAGATTGGAATTGTGATGATCGATAAATTTATTCCAGTTTCAAAATGGAGGTTACTGTCTGCTGGGGTGACTGGTTGGAGTTGTTTAGCAAAAAGCCAGTATGGGGAGTAGCCAAATTTTCCTTAATGTTTTTTAAATATTATCTTCCTTTTCAGATTATGGTTCTTTCGATTAATATTACAGCATTCAAAACGAATGCCAACGCCAAAGATACACTTGTTTTGAATTTACTGACTGTTTTCAATCTCGTTTTCTATAAAATAATTTGCTATTTCAAAAGCCCTTATCCGTCTTTTCGCCAAAGTAATCTGTGACTTATATCTCTCTGGAGTTTCTTTTGCTTCAAAGGTTATTATGGTTTCCCGCAATTTATGCAATGTTGAATCAATTTGCCGTTTTGCTTCCATTAAATCTTCCTTACTATATTCCATTGTTACC
>UMDQ01029685.1_pt1 | contig 11895 bp, 10 predicted proteins | sample 1964531 | NCBI WGS metagenome assembly UMDQ01 (sample SAMEA4835998, study PRJEB28245) | human gut metagenome | biome: gut microbiome; material: fecal sample | place: Denmark | collected 2008
ACGCTCAACAGCTCCAGCCCGGCGAGCGTCAACAAAGTGGCGGCGATACCGAGCCCGTACATGCCTGAGCCGACGGCCAGACCGATACCGGCGGTCGCCCAGATACCGGCGGCGGTAGTCAATCCCCGCACGAATTGTTTCTGGATGATGATCGTACCCGCCCCGATGAAACCGATGCCACTCACCACTTGGGCGGCCACACGGCTCGGATCGAGACTTACGCTATTCTCTAGGATGACATCTTGGAAGCCATATTGGGAGACAACCATGATCAACGCGCTACCCAACGAAACAAGGAAGTGAGTCCGGTAACCCGCCTCCTTCGCACGGTACTCACGGTCTAGTCCGACAACGGCGCCCAGAATACCTGCCACGAAAAGTCTTAGTATGAAATCCCACATCATAATCAACGATCTTTTAGGTTTTACCCCGAAAGATAGGAATTATTTATTGATTCAGCCGCCATTCACGGTGATAAGAATCGATCGCCTCCCGGACGGAGCCATGTAGGAGCAGGAGGTTCTTGCTCTGCTCGTAATCCAGACGAAGCTCTTCCATGATCATACGGGTGCCACGGTCCACCAACTTTTGGTTGGTCAGTTGCATGTTCACCATCCGGTTCCCCTTCACCCGGCCAAGCTTGATCATCGTGGAGGTCGTGATCATATTCAGCACCATCTTCTGGGCCGTACCGCTCTTCATCCGCGTACTTCCGGTGACGAACTCCGGACCTACTACCGGCTCAATGGCGATCTCCGCCTCCGCCGCCATCGGAGAGTCCGGGTTGCAGGAGATAGAGGCCGTCAGGATTCCCTCGGAGCGTGCCTTACGCAGGGCGCCGATCACGTAGGGAGTCGTACCCGAGGCGGCTATCCCCACCAAGGTGTCGTTCGTATTGATATGATATTGTTGAAGTTCCTCCCAAGCCTTATTCAGATCGTCTTCCGCCGACTCGACGGGATTCCGGAGCGCCCGGTCGCCGCCGGCGATCAAACCGATCACCAAGGTATTCGGCATACCGTACGTGGGAGGGATCTCGGAGGCGTCCAAGACACCCAAGCGACCACTCGTACCCGCCCCGATATAGAAGAGCCTACCGCCTCTCCGCATCCGCTCTACGATACGGGTTACCAGCTTCTCGATCTTCGGGATCTCCCGGCCAACGACGATCGCCACTTTCCGGTCCTCGTTATTGACGCCTTCCAGCAACTCCCGGACAGACATCTGATCCAGATTATCGTACAACGATTCCGACTCGGTTATCTTTTGAAATGCCATAACTCATTCATTTTTTTCTTTGTTCGTAAAATGATACCGGATCAATCCGTTCATGGGAGCCTGTACGACCGTACCGACCTTCAAGCCTAAGGATAAGGCCGCCGCTCTCAATACCTCCTGATAATAATAGGCGATAGAGCCTACGAAATGAATCGGGTACGTATCAGCTCCCGGATATAACGCCACGTTACGGAGGAAAAAGCTACGGAAACTCGTATAGACCAAATTATAAATCGGCTGCTCGGTGATATTCTCCAACAAGAAACGGGATAAGGTAGCCAAGAAACGATTCGGGAAAGGTTGTTTATATACCCGCTCCAACAATAAGGCGGGCGTCAACTCATATTGATCCATAAACTTCTGAACCAAAGGCGCCGGCAACTGACGCTTCAAGCAATCCCCTACCAATAACTTCCCGAGCACGGCGCCACTACCCTCATCCCCCAGAATGAATCCCAAGGGAGAGATATGCTCCGTTATCTCCGTCCCGTCATACAGGCAAGAATTCGATCCCGTCCCCAATATACAGGCGATTCCCGGACGGCTCCCGCATAAGGCACGAGCAGCCGCCATCAAGTCGCTATACACCTCTATGGGAGCCGGGATATAAGGCGTAATCGCCTCTTCCACGATCCGGTTCTTCTCCGGGAAGGCGCAACCGGCACCATAGAAGTAAATGGCATCGATCCGCTCACCCTTCAAGGCGGGCAATAAGGCATCCCGGATTTCTCCGGCGATCTCCTCCCGTGTCTGGAAGAAGGGATTGATACCCGCCGTCACGACCGTACGCACCGGTCTGCCTTGATCCGCCAGGCACCACTCCGTCTTTGTAGATCCGCTATCCGCAATTAATATCATACACTTATTATAATATCAAATTCTGGAGAATATATACCACCGCACCAGACAAATATCCCGCCAAGGCCAGCAGCGAGATATTCTTCAAGTACCAAATGAAATTGATCCGCTCCAGGCCCATCACGACGACTCCGGCGGCGGAACCGATGATCAACATACTTCCACCTACTCCTGCGCAATAAGCCAAGAACTGCCAGAACACGCCGTCTTGCACGAAGTTCGCCAGATAAGCCGGATCAGTCGCCGCAGCCACCATAGCGTCCGTAGCCACCGGGTACATACCGATAGCCCCCGCTACCAACGGGACATTATCTACGATAGACGATAAGGCACCGATAATCAGGTTCACCGCATACACATTGCCTACCGTATCGTCCAGCCAGAAAGCGAAATCCGACAATACGCCGCTGCAACGCAAGGCATCCACCGCCAAAAGGATTCCGAGGAAGAATAACAAGGTCGCCCCGTCTATACGGTGAACCACCTTGGACAAGCGCAATTTCAAGTCCTCGTCGATCGGTTTACGGGCGTATAGCATCTCCGTATAGAACCAAAGAATACCCACTCCCATCAAGATACCCATAAACGGGGGAAGATGAGTAACCGTCTTGAATACAGGCACGAACAATAAACACAACACACCGATGATCAAGATCGATAACTTCTCCTTATCCTTCAATTTCTTCAGCAACTCATTGTCCGCCTCCATTTGCGAGAATGCGTTAGGGGGCGTCACGTTGCCATGCAAGAAACGCATGGCGATCAAGACCGGGATCAACGCCGATACGATACTCGGCAGGATCAAATGGGGGATCGTGGATGAGGTGGAGATATTTCCCCTTACCCAAAGCATGATCGTAGTCACGTCGCCGATCGGTGACCAAGCGCCACCGCTATTCGCCGCTATAATAATGATACTGCCGAACACCCACCGCTCTTTATAATTCCCGAGCAACTTACGGATCAACATGATCATGACGATCGAGGTGGTAAGGTTGTCCAACACGGCCGACATAAAGAACGTGATCACGGCGATCAACGCCAGCAGTTTCTTCTTTTTCTTCGTGGTAATATGATTCGTGATAAACATGAAACCGCCATGGGCATCGATCAGCTCCACGGTTATCATCGCCCCGATCAGGAATATAAGTGTCTCGGCGATCTCTCCGATACTATCCAGAACCTGATGCTCCACGACGAACCGGGTACATTGTTCCTTAAACGTTAAAGAACCCAAAGAGGGGAACGATTCCAAGAACAAGCTGAATTCCTCTGCCGAGGCCCTCGGGATGAAAAACGGGGCCGCGTACGTGTACATAACCCATAAGACCGTACCGATAAGCAAAGCCGTTCCCGCCTTGTTTATCTTTAGAGGATGTTCCAATGCGATCATCAAATAACCGACAAGGAACACAATGACCATTGCTGTCAACATAACTTCATGATTTAGGTTTAAACGCTACAAATGTAGAAATAATAACTCTGTAACACGATAGAAAGACGGAATGTTTTTTAAGATAATTTTACCAAACATGCGAAAGGAACCGGACTGCTCCGATTCCTTTCCTATTCTCTCGAGGGAAAACTATAACCCCGAGACAACTCACTCTACAACCAACATCTTATCACCCACGGAGACCTTGTCCGTCTCATTGACATACACCTCTTTCACCACCCCATCGATCGGCGTACGAATCTCGTTCTCCATCTTCATGGCAACCAATACGCAAAGCGGGTCTCCCGCCTTGACCTCATCGCCTACCTTGACATATACCTTCTGGATCACGCCCGGCATCTGGGCCTGTATGACCTGACGGCCGACCGTCTTGGAACTGGTTCTCGACAGGCGTAATTTCTTCAACTCGTCAATCACCTGTACTTGGAAATAATCACCTTTATTCTTTACCTCATAGGTGGAATCTCCAACACTGGATATTTGTACGCCATGAGATTTATGGTTCATGATGATCGAGTGGATCGTATCTCCGCCCAGATTGTAATCTACATCATAAACGGTACCGTTTACGGATACTTTCTTGATAGGCCCGTCTTCCAGAATCTCTACCTTGAACTCTGTGTCGGGAATATCGTTAACCGTGGCAAAATAAGTCGCTAAAGCCTTTGACATAATCATTCCTCCTCTCATTAAAAGTTATTGGCCAACATTTGTAACTTCCCGTAGTGTTTCCACAGGGACTCCCCTACCAGCGGAACGGTCGTCGCACGGGCGGCCGCCTCTTTCTCCTCCTCGTAATGCTTCAAAGCGGCGGCGATCACGGCGACGGTCGGGTCGCTGTTCTGGCGACGCTTCAAGTCTTCCTTATCGAACTTGGTGTCGATAAAGGTCGTATCGTAATTCCCCTTCAAGAAGGTCGCATTATGCAACACACGCAGGTGGAAGGGAATCGTTGTCTTGATTCCCAAGATCTTGTATTCCCGCAAGGCACGTATCATATTCGAGATGGCGGACTCACGGGTCCGGCCCCATGTGCAAAGCTTGGCGATCATCGGATCGTAATGCAAGGACACCTCGAAACCGGCGTAAGCGGCGCTATCCAGACGTACGTTACGTCCCTCGGGAGCCTCACGCACCTTGATCACACCCGGAGAGGGCATAAAGTTATTTTCCGGGTCCTCCGCGTAGATACGGCATTCCAAGGCATGCCCCCGGCAAGCCACATCTTCCTGCTTATAAGGCAGACGATTTCCTGCGGCCACCAAGATCATATCGCGAACCAAGTCCACGCCCGTTGTCTCCTCCGTCACCAGATGCTCCACTTGAAGGCGGGTATTCATCTCGAGGAAATAGAAGTTCTGGTCCTTATCCATCATGAACTCCAACGTCCCTGCACTGTAGTAACCGATTTTCTTGCAAGCCTCCACCGCTACGGCCAACATCTTCTGGCGAGCGGCCTCCTTCACGAATGGAGAGGGCGCTTCCTCGATCACTTTCTGGTTACGGCGCTGGATAGAGCACTCACGCTCATACAGATGGATCACGTTCCCATATTTATCCCCGAGTACCTGCACCTCGATATGATGGGGGTTCTCGATATACTTCTCGATATAGATGGCGTCGTTTCCGAATGAGTTGGCAGCCTCGGAACGAGACATACGGAAAGCCGCTTCCATCTCATCCTCGCTATGTACCAAACGCATACCCTTTCCACCGCCTCCGGCAAGCGCCTTTAGCATAATCGGATAACCCACCTCGGCGGCTACCTTCTTGGCATCCTCTATGTCCGTCACCGGTTTTTCCGTTCCGGGAACAACCGGCACACCGGCTTCTTTCATGATCTTACGGGCCTCGGTCTTGATACCCATCTTCGCGATCACGTCGGCGCTCGGGCCGATAAAGATCACGCCCTCCTCCTCGCAACGGCGGGCGAAGTCGGCGTTCTCCGACAAAAAGCCGTAACCCGGATGAATGGCGGCTCCTGTCTTCTTGGCGATCTCAAGGATCAAGTCCGGCTTCAAGTAAGAGGTATCTGCTTCATCTTCCGAGATGCAGTAGGCTTCCTCCGCATAACGTACATGTAATGCTCCGCGATCCACATGCGTATAGATCGCTACGGTTGGGATGTTCATCACCCGGCAGGTGCGGAATATCCGCATCGCTATCTCGCCACGATTGGCTACTAATACTTTCTTTATCATAAGGATTCGTTTTTAAAGAGGAATATTGGAATGCTTCTTCGGAGGATTGGATTGCCGTTTGTTGGCCAGCAACTCAAAACTACGGATCAAGCGGCTGCGTGTGATAGACGGCTCGATGATCTCGTCTACATAGCCTAACTCAGCGGCCCGGTACGGGTTAGCGAACTTCTCCCGGTAATCGGCTTGCAATTCCTTCCGTTTGCCTTCGGGATCTTCCGCGGTCTTCAAATCCTTACGGAACAAGATATTCACGGCACCATCCGGTCCCATGACAGCGATCTCGGCGGTTGGATAAGCGAAGTTGATATCGCCCCGGATATGCTTGGAGCTCATCACGTCGTAAGCGCCGCCATAAGCCTTTCGGGTAATGACGGTCACTTTCGGCACGGTAGCCTCGCAATACGCATACAGTAACTTAGCGCCATGACGGATAATTCCCTCGTACTCTTGGTTCACGCCCGGCAAGAAACCCGGTACATCCACCAGCGTCAACAACGGTATATTAAACGCATCGCAGAAACGGACGAAACGGGCGGCCTTTACGGACGCGTTGATATCCAGCGTACCGGCCAACGCGGCAGGTTGATTCGCCACGACACCGATCGTCTTTCCATTCAAACGAATATAACCGATAATGATGTTCTTGGCATATTCCTCTTGTATCTCGAAGAAGTTTTGATCATCAGCCACGGAAAGGATCAGTTCCTTCATGTCGTACGGCTGGTTGGGATTAGTAGGAACCAGCAGATCCAATTGCGGATCGATGCGGTTCGGGCTATCGGTAGTAGGAACGAATGGCGGCTCTTCCATATTATTATTCGGCAAGAACGACATCAACTCACGTATCTTCAAGATACAATCCATATCGTTATCCGCCGTGCAATGAGCCACTCCGGAACGGGTGCTATGCACTTCCGAGCCTCCCAGATTCTCCATCGTAACCTCTTCTTGCGTCACGCTTTTCACGACCTCCGGGCCGGTGATAAACATATAGCTCGTTTGTTTTACCATAAAGATAAAGTCCGTCAACGCCGGCGAGTAAACCGCTCCACCCGCACAAGGGCCCATAATAGCGCTAATCTGCGGGATCACGCCCGAAGCCAACGAGTTCCGAAGGAATATCTCGGCGTATCCCGCCAAGGAACGAACTCCTTCTTGAATACGTGCGCCTCCCGAATCGTTCAACCCGATCACCGGAGCGCCTAGTTCCGTTGCCATGTCCATGATCTTACAGATCTTACGGGCATACGTCTCGGACAAGGCTCCACCGAATACCGTGAAGTCCTGAGCGAAAACAAATACCGTGCGTTGCCCGATCATTCCGTAACCGGTGACCACGCCATCCCCTAATGGACGCTGTTTTTCTAAACCGAACTCATGGCACGTATGTGTCACGAACTTGTCGATTTCCACGAAACTACCTTTTTCCAATAGTAGTTCGATTCTTTCTCTAGCGGTTAGTTTACCTGCCGCATGTTGCTTCGCGATGCGGTCTTCTCCGCCCCCTAACTCAGCTTTGTGGTTGAGAGCTTTTAATTGTTCAATTTTTTCCTTCATGGCGTATCTCTTTAATTATCCGGGAAACGTTCAATATATTAGAAAACAAAGTCTGTAAATGTATTGTTTCCTAAAGAAACGAAATGTATCATATATTACATCTATCGCCCGATCAATGAGATCTATCAAAAAGGATATTTTTTAGTAAATACTGAAATCTTGCTGCTTGATCACGAAACCGATCCGCAGCATGCTTTTGTATTGATTATATTCCAAAAGGTTCTCACCGTAACCATTATAATATTGCAGGAAGAAATATTGGTTCTCGTTATTATTAAACTTATAGCTCAACTCGATCTGAGTGTTAAAGCTGAACCAAGTCTTTCGTTTGGTCAAGATAACCCCGCAGTTAAAACGCCTGTTGTCTGTCCGGTAATTGGCGGCTACTTGGAATATACCATTATATTTAAGGATGTCTTTATTTTCCTTGCCATCCACGATCGGTATCCAGCCCTTGAATTGAACTTCCCAGTTCTTATTCAACAGGACAGCCGCAGCTAGGGTGATCTTGTTCCAGCTTCGGGAGAAGATGCTATCTTTACCGTTCGACTCGTGCTCGACCATCAAATAGCCTTTCCCGATATATTTATTCTTATGCACGATAAGGTGCCCCAAACCGATACCCGGATTAAAATTCAAGTCGCGCATCGGCAAGGACTCTTGAAAGACATTCCAAAAAGCCTTTTGCGTGTATTGCAAGAAAAGATAGGTATCGAAGGGGAGTTTACTTTTCGTAAGACGTTGGGCGATGCTCAACTGGAATTTAACGTCGGAGTTTCTCGCCGTAGGCTTGTTGCCGATAGGGATACCGCCAATAAAATAATTGTCCTTGAATAAGGTAAAATAAGGTGACTTATCCAAAATCGCACGAATACTATCCGCATTATAACTCTCTTCCGGCCCTTTCGCTAAAACTTGCGAATGTGCCATACCGCAAACAAGAAGGAAGAGAAAGGATATAATCGTTTTTTTCATAAATGATCTTAAATTATAAATGTGTCCGCGAATATAGGGGAAACGGCAGTTGGCTTTATCGCCCAAATTACATGAATAATGGTCATTTCACCTATGAATATAATATATAAACCAAAATTCAAGAGGTTAGTTCATTTTTCCTATATTCGCGGCTATGGAAGAAATCTATAGTTATTATAAAGAAAATATCGACGCTTATACACGGCGCTTGGGTAATTTGAAAAAGAAGATCCATTTGATGGGGAGTATCCGGTTGGCTTTAGTGGTGGGAGCGATCCTCTCCTTATGGATATTCAGGGATGAGAGTTGGCAATGGCTGACGGGGATCACCTTCGCTTATATCATCCCGTTCGCGCTCCTGATGTGGTACCATAATAAAATGTACGCACGAAAAGTATACGCCGAGACCTTGATCAAACTAAACGAGGATGAGCTAAAAGGACTGGACTATGATTTCAGCGCATTCGACGGGGCGGCCGATAAGATCTCGGGCGAGCACTCTTTCTGCTTGGATCTGGATGTGTTTGGAGACCGCTCCTTGTTTCAATCGCTCAATCGTACCGTAACCGGGTTCGGGCGGGAACGACTGGCCGGTTGGCTCTCGAATCCCTTGACGGATAAGAAGGAGATCGTCAAACGGCAAGAGGCTGTCAAGGAATTAGCGACTTTATCCGCCTTACGGCAGCATTTCTATGTGACGGGAATCATCCGGCAGGACACGCAAGATACGAGAGACAACGATATCAACTTTATGGACCGGCTCACTCAGCGTAAGCATAAATTCGTTGATAGCCTACCGTGGAAACTATTGATCTGGGCGGTCCCAGTGTTATGGATCGTATTGGGTATCGCTTACTCGCTGGATTGGATCAGCGGGAGTTTATTGAATATTTATTTCTTAATCACGTTAGTGATCGCTTACGGACGAGCCAAGGAAATCAATGCGCTTTACGCAACCGTCAATAAGATGGAGTCTATTTTCAATCGGTACTCAAAGCTGATGCAATGTGTGGAAGAAGATAATTTCCAGTCGGAAGAGCTGAAAGAGATCAGCGGGCAATTAGCGAATGAGAAGGAATTGGCCTCGCATGCTATCAAACGCTTGTCGTCGTATATCGGAGGATTAGACCAACGATTCAGTTTGGCGGGTATCATTTTCAATCTCTTCTACTTGCGGGATACACGCCATGCCATCCTTTTGGAACGCTGGATTCAGACTTACTCCGATAAACTTCCGCTTTGGTTCGACGCGCTGGCTCGTTTCGACGCGCTGAACTCGTTGGGTGGTTTCGCTTTCAACCATCCGGAATACATCTATCCGGAGATTGCCGACACTTATTTCCAGATGGAAGGCAAGGCTTTGGGACATCCTCTTTTGAACCGGGATGTCTGCGTAAAGAACGATATCGATATCCGCAAAAGTCCTTGGTTCCTGATTATCACCGGAGCGAATATGGCCGGAAAAAGTACATACCTCCGGACGATCGGTGTCAATTACTTATTGGCTTGCGTAGGCGCTCCGGTCTGTGCCGCCTCCTTGACGGTTTATCCCGCCCACATGGTTACCAGCTTGCGTACCTCGGATTCCTTGGCTAGCAACGAGTCTTATTTCTTCGCGGAGTTGAAACGGCTGAAAATGATTATCGACAGGCTGCAAAACGGGGAGAAGCTATTTATCATCTTGGACGAGATCTTGAAGGGAACAAATTCTATCGACAAGCAGAAAGGCTCTCTTGCCCTTATGAAACAGCTGGTCGCTTATAAGGCTTGCGGCATCATCGCCACCCACGATTTAGTGTTGGGTACTTTGGAGGAAGAGTTCCCGGAACAAATAAAGAATTACCGCTTCGAAGCGGATATAAAAGACGAGGAGCTATCCTTCTCTTATCAACTAAGAGAAGGGATAGCCCAGAATATGAATGCTTGTTTCTTAATGAACAAGATGGGAATCTTGTTTAATTGAAAATTGAGACAAGTGGTAAAATAGCTGTCACTTGTCAACTGTCAACTACTTTTTGTATTTGGTTTTGATTGCGGGTAGGACTTTTTGGATTTCCGCTATACGAGTGGCATCACTGGGGTGCGTACTCATAAATTCCGGCGTAGAGCCACTCTTTCCGGCGGACATCTTTTGCCAGAAGTTGACTGCCACGTCCGGATTGTATCCCGCCATAGTCATGAATACCAATCCCATATAATCCGCTTCCGACTCGTGCTTACGGGAGAAAGGAAGCATTACGCCATACTGCGCTCCCACACCATATACCGTATTGGCCGCTTGCTGTACCGCCGCGCTCTTATTGCTTACGGCCGCACCTAAAATAGCCGCCCCGTATTGGGCCATTAGTTGCTGGCTCATACGCTCATTGCTGTGTTTAGCTACGGCATGGGCGACCTCATGCCCGATGACCACCGCCAATTCATCGTCCGAGGAAACTAAAGGCAGCAATCCCTCGTACACCACGATCTTGCCTCCCGGCATACAGAAGGCGTTCACCTGCGGATCATTCACCAAATTAAACTCCCAAGAGAAGTTTTTTACCTCATCCGCCATCCCGTTCGCCCGCAAATACTCCTCCGTAGCGGCGGCTATCTTCTTTCCGACCCGGGTTACCATAGCGCTCTTGTTCGCGTTCGTCGACTTCTTCGCCGTCTTTATATAATCGTTATACTGTGTAAGGCTGGACGACAACACCTCTTGGTCCGAAACCAACAGCACTTGCTTACGTCCTGTCAACGGTACGCTGGAACAGCCTGCCAATAAAAGCAAGGCCACGAATAAACTTGCTATTTTTCTCATATCCTTTTACTTGAAATTAAACCTGATACTCTCTTTTTAATAACGCAAAGATACTACCATTTTGTTCAAAACGACCACCCCCTTTCGTTCTTTCTATAGGGAGTATTAGTCTTTTCTTTGAATGACATTCATCATCTACCATCCGTTGCATGATCATCCACCAATTGGTATATGATCTTCTAACAGCTGTTGCATGATCCTCCAACGGCTGATAGAAGATGAATATAAATAGATGAAATGCCTAACACTTACAGTAATTAAACCTAAGCTAAGCAGGAAAATCCCTTACCCCCTACTTATATCAGAAAAAAAAGCCCTTGATTGTATATTTATTCAACAATACTCTTTATATTTGCAGCCTGTTTTGCATAAATATACAACATGAGTACAAAGAAGGAACGATTGGATGCCATTTGCGGTATTATACAGACGAAAGTGATCAGTAACCAAGAAGAACTGCTTAAAGAACTGGAAGATAGCGGATTCTCGGTTACGCAAGCTACGCTTTCCCGCGACATCAAGCAACTGAAAGTAGCCAAGGTACACGACGGAACCGGAGATTATGTATATCGCCTTCCCGAAGAGAGTATAAGCAAACAAGCACAGCCTGAAGGCAAGAAAAAGCCGAATATCGAGTTTTCCGGAAACTTGGCGGTGGTGAAAACACGACCGGGTTACGCCATGGGAATCGCCTCGGACATAGACTCCCATGCCCCCAGCGAGATATTGGCCACCATAGCCGGAGACGATACGATCTTGGTAATCCCCCG
>UMDQ01044293.1_pt1 | contig 11804 bp, 7 predicted proteins | sample 1964531 | NCBI WGS metagenome assembly UMDQ01 (sample SAMEA4835998, study PRJEB28245) | human gut metagenome | biome: gut microbiome; material: fecal sample | place: Denmark | collected 2008
CTTTTTTCTTAGGTCGGTTTGTCCGTTGCCTTTTTATCCGCCGTCGCTTTTTTCTTTGCTGCCGCCTTTTTTTCTCCCGTGGCTTTTTTTTGTTTGCAGACCGTCGTTCCTGCAACTTTTTCCCACGCTGTTTTTGTGGGACGGCAGGCACCGGGATTCTCTCCGAACCCGCCCTGAGGGGCTTTTTCAGCGCTTTTTCGCCGCCAATGTTACCAAATTGTTAAATATATTTAAAATATTCATAAAATATTTGCGTAATTCAAAAACGCCCCGTATCTTTGCAGTGAAGTTTTAAGGTTCATTTAGGTTAGTAGTTTTAGGTTGGTTGAGGAAATCGGCAGGTTGTAACGGGGATTCCGTTACTAAGACTTGAAGGGCGGTGCTCGTCCGAGAGTCGAATACCTCCGATTAAACCTCGTTTTTGGAGGGGGTGGTTCCCCGCCAAAAAAAAGGTCTGAGTCGTGAGACTCCGGCCTTTTTTCATTTTACGGCCCTGCGGCCGTCTCTTTTTCGGAGGATGTTACAGATTCTCCAGCTCTTCGCGGCTCATCGTCACGTCGACGGCTCCCAGCGCATAGCATCCGATGTCGTAAGGATTGTAGTAGAAGGTGATCCCTTCGGGCGTAATCCGGAAATTCTCCGTCAGGGAGATATATTCCGGGAAAAATCCCCGTTCGGCCAGCTCGTCGTCGTTGGCGGCTTCGTATTGCTCGCAGAGTTTCCTGCGCAGCAGGGCCTCCATGCCGAGCAGCTGCCGTTCGGAGAAGAGGTCCGCCGTGGAGAGTTCGTACCCTCCGGCCAGCGAATAGGTATGGCACTCCGTGGCGTACATGCCGTGCGCCCCTCCCGTGTAGCTCCACCGGCTGATGATGTAGGTGACGAGCGAGTCCGTGACGGCTGCTTCGGCTTCGGCCGAGATTTCGTAAGGCTCCGTCATCTGCGGGGCGCTCTGCGGAAATGCAAGCTCCGCGGCGATCTGGCGGAGGGCGGAATCGGCCGCCTGACGCGCCGTGCCGCCGAACTCTTCCAGTTCGAAGAAATAGCCTGCGTTGGCGGCTTCGATGGAGCGCAGGGCGGGGGATTTCTCTGCGTTGGCGATCGTGGCGAAACGGTATTCGATCTTGCATCCGTTTGCGGGCGTGCCGATGAGGGTGTCGATGGACAGCATGCCGAATTGGGGAGCGACGGGCTTCCGCGTGCAGGCTGCCGTCGCCGCAGCCATGCCTGCGATCAGTATGGCGGTTTTGATGTATTTCATGGTCTGGACATGTTTTGTATTTATCGTAAAGATACGGAAAATGCGGCTATATGCGGGGTTTTCCAAAAAAAATCGTAGAATTTGCAGGAAAATTTTGCAGTTTTAAAAGAAGGCGTTATCTTTGCACCACAAAACTCACACGGTGGATTCATCTAAGGGTTAGGATACGTGCCTCTCACGCACGACATAGGGGTTCGAATCCCCTATCCACTACTAAGCGATCGGTTTCCGGTCGCTTTTTTTGTGTGCGGCTCCGCGCTGGGGCGGAGTCATTCGCCGGAATTCCGCGCGGTTTCAGCCTCCGGGCGTTTTCGCGTGCCGGTTTTTTCCCGCTTTCAACGGTTCTCGGATGACGTGTGCTTCCCGATTCCGTGTGTTCCCAACGGCCGCGTGTTCTCGGCTTCCGGATAGTTTCGCGTGCCGGGTGTTTGCCGCTTCCCGCGGTCGCCATGTGCCGGATGTTTTCAAATGCAGCGGCCGTCCTTTTCGGGGCGGCCGCTGCGGCATTGAAGTTAAAGGTTATTTGATTGGTTGGTGGGTTTACTTTTCCGATTTGCTCTTGAATTTGTCTATCTGACGCTTGAGGGCGTCGATCGCTTCGTCCACCGACTCCTCGAAGGCTTTGGACTGGTGGCAGGCCACGAGGTCCTCGCCCGGCATATGGAGCGTGATCGTTGCGATCTTGTTTCCTTTTTCATGGTCTTTATCGAGTTTCAGAATGACCTCGGCACCGGTCGAACGCTCTGCGAAGCGGTCGAGCTTTTCCATTTTGTGCTCTACGAATTCGATCAGCCGTTTGTCTGCGTCGAATTTCACGGATTGAATCTGTACGTTCATAGCCTTGCAGTTTATAAAAGTTAATCACTTCCCTCCCTTTTCGCGGGGATGGGCTTTTGCGTATATTTCCCGAAGCCGGGCGATGCTGTTGTGCGTGTAGACCTGCGTGGCCTGCAGCGAGGCGTGGCCCAAAAGCTCCTGAATCTCGCGCATGTCGGCTCCGCCGTTCAGCAGGTGCGTGGCGAACGTATGCCGCAGCACATGGGGGCTTTTCTTGCCCTGTACTCCCGCGCGGGTGAGTTCTTCCTGCACCGTGCGGTAGACGACGCTCCGGGATATGCGCTTCCCTTTATGTGTTAAAAATAGTGCTTTTTCCGAAGAAATGCAAATATTTTGCCTCTCTATTAGGCCGAGGTAGTGCAAAATCTTTTCGCGCAGGAATTCGAGAATCGGGACCATGCGCTGTTTGTCTCCCTTGCCCCGGACCCGGAGCGAGGTGTAGTCGGCCGAAAAGTCGCTGCGGTCGATGCCGACCAGCTCGGCCAGACGCAGTCCGCAGGCGTAAAACATCAGGATGATGAGCGAGTTGCGCTCGGTCAGGAAATCCTCGCTGTCCGGTCCGCATTCGCTGACGATGGTCGTCATGCGGCTTTCGGGAACGAATGCCGGCAGGCGGCGTGAGGTTTTGAGCGTCGAAATCATGCGGAAAATATCCTTTTCGACGGCTCCCGTGCGGTGCAGCCACCGGAAAAAGGCCCGGAGCGAAGCCACTTCGCGGTTCATCGACCCGGCGCTGAGCTTTCCCTCCTCCGTGCGGAAAATGATCCATTCGCGGATCTGCTCGGTCGTGACCGACCGCGGGTCGAACCGCGACTCGTCGCAGTCCAGCCACGCGAGGAACTGCTCCACGTCGTGCTTGTAGTTGCGGACCGTGAGCGGCGAGTAGCGCCGCTCGGCGGAGAGATATCGGATGAATTCCGTCAGCATGCGGCAAAGATACGGTTTTTTCGTATTTTTGCGTATTCATAAATAGTATGCCATGAAACGAATCTTCATTTTAGCCTTTCTGCTGGCGTGGCTGACGGCGCAGTTTGCCGCCGCCGCTGCGGTCGATACGCTTGCGGTGCGCAGCGCTTCCATGGACCGCGACATTCCCGTGATCGTGATTCTGCCCGACGGAGCTTCGCCTGCGAATCCCTGCCCGACGGTCTATCTGCTCCACGGTTACGGCGGCAATCAGACGACGTGGCTCCGGATCAAACCGTCGCTGCCCGCCATCGCCGACCGCGAAGGAATCGCCTTCGTCTGTCCCGACGGCGCGACGAGCTGGTACCTCGACAGCAAGGTGCGGGCGAAGAGCCTTTACGAGACTTTCATGACGCGGGAACTGCTTCCGGCCGTCGAGGAACGTTATCCCGTTTCGCGCGACCGCAGCGGACGCGCGATCACGGGCCTCAGCATGGGCGGCTTCGGCGCTGTGTCGCTGGCGATCAGGCATAAGGAGCTGTTCGGGGCCGTCGGCAGTACGAGCGGCGGGCTGGATATCCGCCCGTTCCCCGAAAACTGGGAGATTCCGCAGCTGCTGGGCACGCAGGCCGAGCATCCCGAAGCTTGGGAGGCGGCTACGCCGATCAACCTGATCCCGCGTATCGCCGACGGCGATCTGGCAATCGTTATCGACTGCGGTTACGACGATTTCTTTTTCGGGGTGAACAATGACTTCCATGCCGAGCTGCTGCGCCGCGGCATCATGCATGACTTCTACGTGCGTCCCGGCCGTCACAACAACGAGTATTGGGGCAATTCGATCGACTACCAGATCGTATTTTTCCGCAACTTCTTCTTTCGGGACAAATAGTTGGGCCGATGAAAGAGAGCTGGAAACCCGGAACGCTCATCTATCCGCTGCCGGCGGTGCTGGTGAGCTGCGGCGCGACGTCCGGCGAGTATAACCTGCTGACCGTGGCGTGGACGGGGACGGTCTGCACCGATCCGCCGATGTGCTACGTCTCGGTGCGGCCCGAACGCCACTCCTACGGGATTATCCGCCGCACCGGCGAGTTCGTCATCAACCTCACGACCCGCGGTCTGGCCCGCGCCGCAGACTGGTGCGGCGTGCGTTCGGGCCGCGATTACGACAAATTCCGCGAAATGGGCCTTACGCCCGGCAAGGCGCTCAAGGTCGCCGCGCCGATCGTCGAAGAGTCTCCCGTGAGCATCGAGTGCCGCGTGCGGCAGGTGCTTGAACTGGGTACGCACGACATGTTTCTGGCCGAGGTGGTCGCCGTGCAGGTCGATGCCGATTATATCGACCCTGCCACGGGCCGTTTCTGCCTCGAACGGGCCTGTCCGATCGTCTACTCCCACGGCGAATATTTCGCGCTGGGCGAAGCGCTCGGCCATTTCGGCTGGTCGGTGCGGAAAAAGCCGCGGCCGAAAACGTCGAAATCCGTGGCCGGAACAAAGCCCGTGACCGGAACGAAATCTCTGACCGGAAAGAAACCCGTGGCCGGAACAAAGCTCGTGGCCAAAACGAAATCTCTGACCGGAACGAAGCCTGCATCCGGTGTAGAATCTGCGGACCGGACTTCCTCCGCATCCGCAATGACTCCGGCATCCGCCTCGTCTGCCGCGGTATCGTCCTTGGCTTCCTCGTCGTCCTCTGCATCCCCTTCGTCCTCCGCATCCGCCTTGTCTTCCTCCGCATCCTCCGCCGCATTGTCAGCCGGCCCCAACTCAGACCCCAACCCAAGCCGCAACTCAAGCCGCAATCCGAAACGCAACCCGGATCGCAGGCAGGGGCGAAAGTCGGGAACCGAAAAACCGCGCCGCCGATGAAGGCGATGTTGAAGGAGGGCGCCGGGCTTTCGAACGGTTTGTTATGCACGCTGGCCGTCATCGCCGGCGTGTCGGTCGCCAATCTGTACTACAATCAGCCGCTGCTCGACATGCTCCGGCAGGATCTGGGCACCACTACGCTCGCCGCCAACCACGTCGCCCTCTTTTCGCAGCTGGGTTATGCGCTGGGGCTGCTGTTCATCATACCCCTCGCCGATCTTTTCAGCCGCAGGCGCATCGTACTGGTCAACTTCCTGCTGCTGGCCGTTTCGCTGCTGGCGATCGCCACGGCTTCCGATATCCGTGTGATTCACGGGTTTTCGCTGGTGACGGGCGTCTGCTCGGTCATTCCGCAGATCTTCATTCCGCTGGCGGCGCAGTATTCGCGTCCGGAATATAAAAACCGCAATGTCGGGATCGTCCTTTCTGGCCTGCTGACCGGAATCCTCGCTTCGCGCGTGGTCAGCGGCGTTGTCGGCGAGCTTTTCGGCTGGCGCGAAATGTATTTCGCCGCCGCCGGACTCATGGTCGTTTCGGCGGCCGTCGTGCTGTATGTACTGCCCGATGCGCGACCCAACTTCCGGGGAACCTATGCCGCCCTGATGAAGTCGCTTCTTACGATCGTCCGGCGCTATCCGACGCTGCGGCTTTATTCCGTGCGCGCCGCGCTGGCTTTCGGCTCCTTTTTGTGTTTCTGGGCGTCGCTCGCCTTCAAGATGGCGCAGGCGCCGTTTTATGCCGGCAGCAACGTCGTCGGCATGCTCGGCCTCTGCGGAATCGCGGGCGCTCTGACGGCGACCTTTGCCGGGAAGTACATCCGGCGCGTCGGCGTGCGCAGGTTCAACTATATCGGCGTCGGCCTGCAGATCCTCGCATGGCTGCTGTTCTTCTTCGGTGCGGATTCCTATGCGGCGCTTGTCGCCGGAATCGTCGTTGTCGATATCGGTATGCAGTGCATCCAGCTCAGCAATCAGGCCACTCTGTTCGAACTCGATCCCTCGGCTTCGAACCGGATCAACACGATTTTTATGAGCACCTACTTCGCGGGAGGTTCGCTCGGCACGCTGCTGTCGGGAGCCGCATGGTCGCTTTACGGCTGGACGGGAGTCGTCGCGGCGGGAATCCTGCTTTCGTCCGCCTCGCTGCTCGTCACGCTCTGTACGAAAAAATAGCGGTCCGTTCCGCCTGTGCGCGATGTCTGCCTGCGGCGGTCTTTCCCGGAAACAGCGTGTCCTTTGAAGATACGGCAATCCCCGCAACCCATGCAGGTTGCGGGGATTTGTCTGAAATCCGGGGATGCTTCCTTTTGCCGCTTCCCGTCTGTCCGGCGGAAAGCTTTGCCGGTCGAGACCTGCCGGCAGGCTCTGGCCTATTCGACCACCTCGATCCATTCGCCCTTTTTGAGCGCGCGGACCGAGTTGTCGTACATGGCTTCGCAGTAGATCGACGGCAGGTAGTAGCGGCCCTTGTATGTCGCCGTCAGCTTGACCGGTATCTCCTTGCTTTCGCCCCGTTTCAGGTCGAAGTAGCTCAGCACCCGGTCGTCGCGGATGTCCTGATAGGTGACCGACGTGAGGTCCCGCTCCGAAGTGATCTCCCAGCCCGCCGGAACGATATGTGTCAGCGCCAGATTGGTGTATTTCTCATAGCCGCTGATGTTCGAGACGGTCACCACGGCGTAGAAATCCGTCGAAGCGCGGATCGACTTGGGGTCTACGGCCTTGCCGTCCATGTCCGTATACCGGACGGCGATGCGGATGTTGTCGGCCGCCTCCGTCTCTTCGCCCTTGGCGGGGTTGTAACGTTGGCTGACGACGGCGTACAGACTCTCCTTGCCGTTGTTCGTCACCCCGGTCTCTTCGGTCAGCGGCATGCTGACGAAGGATTTGTCGGTTCGGATGCTCTCTTTGCCCGCCTTGGCGTCGATGCCGGTCTGGCCCGACACGATGAAGTTGGAGAGGGTGCTGAGCATCCACGCCGTAGACTGCGTGCTCAGCCACTTCTCCTTCTTGAGGATGTCGGACATCTTCAGGGCTGTGCGGAACGCCTCTTCCCGCTTGCCGAGCAGCGTCTGCGTCATGAGCACCACGGCCATCTGGCGTTCGCTGCTGTTGTAGGTGTCGTCGTACGGATCGACCTTGCCGGTCTGGCCGCTTCCGCCCTGCGCGGTCAGCTCTTCGGCTACCTTCCGGTTGCCGTCCAGCGCATAGGCTGCCGCCAGCATCCATTTGACGTCGTTCTTCAGGTCGGCGGCTTTCTCCCTCAGCCGGTTCATGGCGCCCCGGTCAGCCATGTTGTTGAGCGCCAGAACGTACTGGGCGTAAGCCTGCGTCAGGAAGCTGTCCGCTTCGTTGCCGCGCAGGTATTTGAGCGCGCGGTCGAGCATCGGGCGGTCGATGGCGTAGCCGTATTTCGCGGCTTCGGTCAGGAAGTGGGCCGCATAGGCCGTTCCCCACTCGGAGCTGTTCGAACCTCCGCTCCAGTAGGCGAACGATCCGTTGTAGAGCTGGTAACCGCCCAGACGCGACAATACGCTCTTGACGTTGCGGTCGATGTCCTGAAGCGTCCGGACGTCGCACTCCATGACGGCGGGCAGGTAGAGCTGCGGGAATGCGCCGGAGGTGATCTGCTCGATGCAGCCGTGGGGGTACCTCACCAGATATTCCATGCGGCGCGTGAGGTCTGCGGACGGGATCGACGAGAGTTCGAGCTTCGCGTTTCCGGTATCCTTCAGGGGCCTGAGGGCGATCGTTTTGCCCGGCTCCAGCATGTAATCCTCCGACGTCGTTACATAGGGGTTGGGTTCGCGTACGTCCAGCTCGATCTCCGAGACGGAGCTGTCGCCGGAGGAGGTCGCCGTGACCCGAACCTTTCCGACGCCCGTCTCCTTGTTGACTTTCAGCCGGAACGTTACGACCTCCTCGCCGCTTTGACTGAGGGCGATCGTTTTGCTGCGCGGTCCGACGGCCGTGAAGAGTTCGTTCGCGGAGACTTTCAGGTCGATCTTGCCGACTCCCTTTTCGAGGGCGAAAACCGTCACCGGCAGCTCCACCTCTTCGTCCGTGGAGACCACGCGCGGCAGGGTGGCCTGCACCAGCAGCGGTTTTTTCACTTCGGCGACCTTCTCCGCGGCGCCGGAAGCCCGTCCGTTCGAAGCCACGACCATCACGCGCACCGACCCGAAATAGGGCGGCAGCGCGATTTTGTGGGTGTTGGTTTTGCCTGCGCCCAGCTTCTGCGCTTCGAGGAACCGCACGACGGGTTTGAACCGTTGCGCCTTCAGTGCGCCGGTGTTCTGCTGCTGCTCCGCGTCGCCGCCGATGGCGAACAACTGTTCGATCCTGCCGCCGTAGGCGCCGATCACGTGGTCGAACATGTCCCACGTCCGTACGCCCAGCGCCTCCGTGGCGTTGAAATGGAGGTAGGGGTTCGGCGTCTTGAAGCGCGTCAGCCCCAGCAGGCCCTCGTCCACCAGCGCCAGCACATAGCTCATCTTCTTGCCGTCCTTTTCCCGGACCTTTACCGTGATTTCCGACTCCGGTCTGACCGTTTCGGGCATGTCGATCACCGGAGTAAGTTTCATGGCGGCGTCTTCGACGTTGAGGCGGACCACGCCGAACAACCTTATCGGTGCGTCGTTGTGCGTATGGTTATGGGGCTGGACGAGCGTCACCGAGGCGTAGACGTTGGGAGCCATTCCCGCTTTGATCGGTATCTCGAACGCGGTCTGTTTGTCGGCGCAGTCGATCCAGAAACTTTCCCGTACGACGCTGCCGCTCTCGACGCTCACCAGCGCCCGCGCTCCCGGCGAAGAGGGGATCGTGATCTTCGCCTTGTCGCCCGGCGCATATTTCTCCTTGTCCTTGGTCACGGCGAGTCGGGTGGCTGCGTCCGTCACCGAGGAGACGTCGCCCCGCCAGTCGGAGGACGATACGCAAACGACCTGAGTCGCAGCGTGTTCATGGCCCGAACCGGTCACGCGGATCATATAATAGCCGTAATCGCCTGCGCTCCAGCGCATCGCGACCTGCCCCGCGCCGTCGGTCAGGGTCGTCTGCAATGTCTTGTAGCAGGTGTTGAGCGCATTTTTCGCATAACGGGCCTGCGAGTCCGACGCGGCGTCCCACCACCAGTAGGAGGTGATCTTGTAGACCGAGACGAGCACCTCCTCCCTGCCGGGCAGGGGACGTCCCTGCGCATCGAGCATGACGATGCGCAGCAGGTGTTCTTTTTTGCTGTCGAGGTATTCGTCGCCCCAGTCGCTCGTCTGGGGCGTCACTCCGATTCCGAAATAGGCGTCGTAGGGCGACACGGGGATGATCTGCTGATCGACGCTGAAATCGCCGCTCTTTTCGAAGACCTTCACCGTGAATTTGCCGCTCAGCATGCCGGGGCTGAGTCCCTCCAGCGAAGCGAGTCCGTCGGTCGTCAGCTGCAGCGTTCCCTGCTGGTCCGTGGTGCCGGAGACGATCTCCCGCTCCTCGGTTTCGAAATATTTCGTCGCGTCGTCGAACGAGTACTTCTCATAACCCTTGAAACGCGTCGGAATCTGCCTGAGCTGCGCCTGAAGCGTCACTTTTGCGCCGTCCGCCGGAGCGCCGTGCAGCCATTTGGCCGTCAGGCTGCCCGTGAACTTTCGGGCGTCGATCCGCCTGCCGTCACCGAGCCGCATGTCGATTTTCATCCGGTTGGGCTTGATGGCGTCCACGCGGATCGCTTTTTCGAATACCGCGCCGCCCAGACTTACGCGCGCCAGCCACTGTCCGGTAGGCGCCGCCGGCGTCGTTCCGAGTTTGAACGTGTAGATGCCGTCCGAGGAGCCGTTGCTGACCAGCGTCTGCACCAGCTGCCCGTTGGGGTTGAAGAACTCCACGGACGCCGGATGGTTTTCCGGCAGCGGATTGTCGGACGTGACGATGAAAGTGAGGAAAATGTCGTCTCCGGGCCGCCATACGCCGCGCTCGCCGAACAGAAAACCCTTCGTGCCTTTGGGGTTGGTGGTGCCCCCGACGTCGAAATTGCTCAGTGACAGCGCCGCGCCCCGCTCCACCTTGACGAAGGCGAGCTGTCCGTCGGCTTCGGCCGCTACGATGGAGGGTTCCTCCCTGCATTTCAGCACGGCGCGGCCTTCGGAATCGGTGGACGCTTCCGCCAAGGTCTGGTTCTGCTTGTCGTAAGCCCGTACCTTGCAGCCTCCTTTGGGCCGGGCTGACAGCAGGTCGGTGGTGTAGACGACGTACTCCTCTTCGCCGCTGCTTTTGCAGATGATGCCGATGTCGGACTGCAGAACCAGTTTCGACCGCTCCCGGTAAGTCCGGTAATCTCCGAAATAGTAGTCGTAATCATACTCGTCGGTGGGAACCAGCGGTTCGACGCCCTTGATCTCCAGCAGGTACATCGACTTCCGGCCGTCGGTTATCAGGCGGCTGAGATCCAGCGAATAGGTGTTGGAGAGGTCGAGCTTGGTCGATGCCTTGGCCGAGAGATCGACGGTCGTATCGCGGACGATGCGCGACACGTAGTCCATATCCGAATAGTAGTCGCCGCCGTAGTAGTTCTGCTGGAAGAACTGCAGCAGGTTGTTGGCGAATATTTTCCGCACGCGGACCCGCGCCTTGCGGTAGTTCACCGATTCGAACAGCAGGGACATGTCGTTCGACGAGGGCAGGACGGAGCCTTTGCCCGCGAAGCGGATCGCCGGCACCCGCGACGGCAGGTTGGCCGTGAACGTATAGCTCTCCTTGAGCCGCTGCCCGCCCTTGCTGAGCACGTTCCGGCTTATTTCGATGTCGAAATTCCCCGTGACGTGCGATTCGGGATAGATGTAAAGCCGGTTCTTGTCGACCGAGGTGCGGAATTTCGTGTCGAAGCGGATCAGGTCCTTCAGGTTCTGGCTCTGTTTGAGCGGTTCGGAGAAGGTCACCACCACCGCGAGCGGTTCCGCCGCGACGCTGTGGTCCAGCACCACATACTCGTCCTTTTTGGGTACTTCGACGGTCAGGGTCTTGTTGTCGCCGTAGCCGAAATCGAGCGTCAGCGTGTAACCCGCTCCCTCGCCGGGGGCGATGTTGCCGACGGTATACTGGTGCGTGGTGCCGTTCGCGGAGTGCACCCACGCGACGTCCGGATTCTTCAGCCCGCTTATCTTGAGGTTCTTCTCCACGTAGCCGCTCTCCGCGTAATCGGACGAGACCACCTCGCCGACCAGTACGTAGGAGGTCATGTCGTCGCTTTGCTGCAGCCAGTAGTCGCTGTAGGCGAACCGCAGTTTCGGCGTGGCGAATTCGAATTCCGCGACGCCTTTGAGCTGCCGTCCGGTGAGTTTCGCGGCGTCGATGGTCACCTTGTAGCGGGTGTCGTATTTCAGGGGCGACCGGGGGATGATCCGCAGCATCCGCATTCCCGAAAGGTAGACGTCGAAATCGACGGAGGGCGAGATCGATACGGCTTCCCGGATTCTGTCCTCCTTCGGCTCGACGTTCTCCTTGAACGTCACGAGAATCGGCATTTTGACGCCCGTCACTCCGTTCGGCGACGATTCGATGATATCGGACGGCTGCCTGCCGCATGAGGCGAAGAGCAGGAGAGCCGTTGCAAACAATACGTAGCGGATTGCTTTCATAGTGGTTTTTTTGGTAACTTTGTCAAAGATACATAAAATATGACTGAAAAGCTCAAGCGGAAAACAATATATTTCCTGCTGCTGCCGCTCCTTGCCGCGGCTGCGGCGGGGTATTGTTTCTGCCTGCCCCGGACGCTTTTCGACGAGCCTTTCTCCGCGACCGTCTGGAGCCGCGACGGCCGTCTGATGTCGGCCAAGGTCGCTTCCGACGGACAGTGGCGCTTTTTCCCCACGGACAGTGTGCCTTACAAATTCCGTGTCGCTATTACTACTTACGAGGACAAACGTTTCTACCGCCATTTCGGGGTC
>UMDQ01047214.1_pt1 | contig 11719 bp, 5 predicted proteins | sample 1964531 | NCBI WGS metagenome assembly UMDQ01 (sample SAMEA4835998, study PRJEB28245) | human gut metagenome | biome: gut microbiome; material: fecal sample | place: Denmark | collected 2008
AGGGAGGCGAGACGATCGATTTCTATATGCAAGATGAGGATTTCAAGAAACAGATGTTCGAGGACAAGATCTCGTTCACGAGCGGTATGTGCATCGATTGCGTCTTGGAGATCGCCCGCCGTCTGTCGGAGCTAGGAGAGGTGGTCAACGTGAGCTATACCGTGACTACGGTGATACGTACCCGTTTCGATAAGATGGAGATCGTCACCCCTCAAGGCAAGCGGCATCTTCGTAAACTGGAAGCCGCAAAGAAACAGCTTACGCTGGATTTGTTCGGCTAATCCGACAGCGGTATTCCCATCGCTCCCAAACACTACCGTGTTCCCACCTGAACACAGTAGTATTCATCAGCGAACACAATAGTATTCAATCCCGGACATAATAGTCTTTTTGCTTTGAATACTATTGTGTTTTTTCGTAAGGACGGGCAGCCTATACGAGTGTATATTTCCTCGGGTAATTGAATAAGATCGCCAATAAGGCGCCTGCTCCCAATAGATACGGGTAGTAAAGATATTGCATGATCTCGATAGGGGAGACATGCCCGAGTCCGGCGGCCATCAACATCTGGGCGCCGTAGGGGATGATTCCCTGTACGAAGCAAGAGAAGATATCCAATAGGCTGGCGCTGCGGCGGGGATCTATCTTGAACCGGTCCGCTATATCCTTGGCGATCGGGCCGGCCATGATGAGGGCGATCGTATTGTTGGCCGTGCAAAGGTTGGCGAAGCTCACCAAGGCCGCTATGCTCATCTCGGCCCCCTTGGAGGAATGGATGCGGGAGGTAAGCTTGCGGATGATCCAGTCGATACCCCCGTTATAGCGGATCATCTCCAACATGCCTCCTGCCAGAAGCGTCACGATAATCAGCTCGCCCATATTCGTGATACCTAGTCCCATGGAGGCGTTCCAGCCCCAGATATCGAAGCTACCGGTCCACAGACCTACTATACCGGACAGGACGATCCCGATGAATAGCACCAGCATGACATTGATCCCGCAAACGGCGGTTACCAATACCACCAGATAAGGGATCACCTTGACCCATTCGATCGGGACGGGGGCGTAAGCGTTCTCCACGCCGCTTCCCACCAGCACGTATATCAATCCGGTCAGGATCGCTATCGGGAGGGCGATACGGATATTCACCTTGAACTTATCGGACATCTGGCAACCCTGCGTGCGGGTAGCTACGATAGTCGTATCGGATATGAACGACAGGTTATCGCCGAACATGGCGCCGCTCACCACGACACCCAGCATAAGGGCGTCCGGCATCCCCGTCTTGTCCGCTATACCGACAGCTACCGGGGCCAAGGCCACGATCGTGCCCACCGACGTACCTACCGAGATGGATATGAAGCAAGCGGCTAGGAAGATTCCGGCCGCCAACAGGTTACCGGGCAGGATGGACATCGCCAGATTCACGGTAGCGTCTACGGCACCCATCGCCTTGGCGGTCTGCGCGAAGGCCCCGGCGAGGATGAAGATCAATACCATCAGCATGATATTACTGTTGGCCGCCCCCCGGCAGAACTGCTCGATGCGGTTGCTTAATTTGCCTCCCTTGGAGATCGCTATCGCTACGATCGAGGAGATGATGAAGGCTACCGTTATTGGCATCTTATAGAAATCTCCCGCCACGATAGATACCACCAAATAAGTCAATAAGAATACCATCAGTGGCGTCAACGCCCATGCGTTCGGTCTGCGTTCCAACTCCCCCATTTTTTCTTATCTCTCTTAAATTAACTGTCAACTGTCAATTCTCTACGTCCCTTCTCTTAGAAGGAGAACCGCAACGCTATACGCACGCCCCCCTTCTTGATATTCGGTTGATCCAGATACGTCAACCGGCGGTAATAATCGATCCGTAATATCTTGAAGATGTTCTCCAGACCTACGCTGGCCTCTAGGTAAGGCGTACGGCCCATCGGCGAGGTTCCCTCGGGGAAGCGGTATAGTCCCATCGGGTCCAAGGCCGGGTTATTCTTATCGGTCAGTCCTCCGTAGAAACCGCTGAACGATATCACCTCACGCAAACGTAGCCACTTCACGCCGGGAATACGGTTTAAGATCCATCCCTTCATATAATACGTGAAGTAGAACGAAACATACTGGTCGCTTACGAACTCCAGTGCACGCATCATGTTGAAGGCTTGCGGCTGGATCGTGATGGACTGGTTGGTATTCGGCATGATGAGCAAGGGGAAAGGAACCTTGTCCCATACCTTGCCCGCCGTCACCAAGGCGTCGATATGTCCGAAGGAAGAGAGCCAGATCCGTTTCTCGGCGCTGATCTCCGTATGGTTGTAGTTGAAGTCGCCCCCCAACACGTTCTTCAATCCCATTTGATGGGATAGCTTGAATACGGGAGCGTCTTTCGAGAGGTTGAAAAGCGAGTTCTTACCCTCTCGTCCGTTATAGGCGCGCTCGCCCGGGGCGAAACGAAGCTGGGCCCCTAGCTCCGTGTTGGTGAAACTCTTTAGGTTCGTCAATGTCCCGTCGGCGTTGTAACGGTCGTAGCGGAGCGTTCCGGCCGCCTCGTTGTTCTCGTTCCGCGCCCAAGTGGTAAGGGTCAGGCCATTCAGCCATTCCTTCTGGTACTGGAGCATGGTCTTGCGGATGTATTGCATCATGGTGACGGGCTCGCCCACCTTCCATGCCACGAACATATTATCCTTGCTGGTGAAGAGGAAGTCCTGACCGGGCGTATATACGTCGTACTCTTGGATCGCGGAGATATTGTTCACCGGGCTTTCTCCCTCGTGATATTTCTTCTTGTTCACGCTATACGTCAGCTTGGCGTTATACTTTAGCTTACGGTCGTTTACGCCATAGGCCAGATAACCGCTACCGAACCAGTGCGGGTTGAGGTTTGCCGTCGTCATACCTCCCACACGCATGCGGAAGCCCTCCAGATGGTTGGCGCTGAAAGTGGTATTCATCGGTCCGAAATCGAACTTGCTCTTATCCTTGTCCGCCGTGGTCGGGATATAACCGGTGATCAATATCTCGGCGGTCTTGATGATCACGTTGAAAGCCGGTACCTTGCGAAGTTGCGCCAGCAAGTCGTCCAAGGCGCTCTCTTTCTCTTTCAAGGGGACATGGCGGTTGTGTATCCAGAAGGTGTCGGTCTGGGCGGTGGCTTCGGGCAACTCATGGATCGGGCCGAGAAGACCGAAGATCGAGTCGGCGTTCTGCACGTCGAACTGATACTTATCGAAATTCCTTAGCTGGTGGGCATAGAGCTGTTGCGCCCCTTTTACGATATAGAAATTAACGTAGGTATTCTCGTTGGCGAGCACCCAAGTGCTATCCGGCATCCGCTTGAACTCTTGCTCGATCCGGAGCTTGTCCACCCAGTTGAGGTTGATGTTCGCCGGGGTGTTCAAGAGGAATTTCTTGACGGCGTAATTACCGTCCAGCGTGATGTACAAGCGGCCCGTGAAGCCGTAACTCTGGCTGTTTACGGGCACGAAGGCGAGATCCACACATTTATCTCCGGCAACGTCCACCGTATCCATGATATAATATTTGTAATAGGAGACGGCCAGCGTGGAAGACAGCGGGCTCACGAAACGGTTCAACAAGATATTGATATTGTTGTCGAAGATATTGACGCCCTTGAATATCTCCTCAAGGTTGGCGGTGATGGCGCCTCCATCGTCCAAGGTCTTGTCGATACCCTGCTGGCGCTTGGCCTTGGTGATCGTCTTCTCCGCCTTGGGATGTTTGCGGTAGTATTGGTCGGAGATCGTCTCACGGACGGAGATCGTCAGGATCGGTTTCCCGTTGAACTCCGAGGTATCCAGATAGTTCTTGATGAACTTGAATTTCTTCAGGAACTTATTCTTCTCGAGATTGGGGTTGAAGTCGTCCAGCGACATGCTGAGCTTCTCGTACACCTCGCTTTGGTACTCGTCCTTCGCCTCGATGCGGTTGTCGTTCTTATGCTCTATGACTTTCTTGATCAGTTCCACGGCGGGGTTGTCCTTGCGGGAATATTTCTCACGTTTAGGCTTGACGACTACCTCGGCAATCTCGAACGAGGTAGGCCGGAGGAGCACGTTGAGGGCATCGTTCTTTTGCCCCGCCTTTAGGTTTACGACCTTATTGTCATATCCAAGCGAGGATACGACCAGCCGGGTAAGCCCTTTGTCATTCTGGAGGCTGAAAGCCCCGTCATCGTCGGTCATCGCCCCGATCGTCGAGTTCTCGAACATGACGGATACGTAGGATAGGGGTTCCCCGCTTACGGAGTCTCTCACGATTCCGGACGCGGAAGTTATGCTCTGGGCGTATAGGACGGAAATGCCGGTCACGAATTGTAACAGGACTAGCAAAGTGATATAGCGAATAGATCTTATCATGTAAATGTCTCGTTATTCCTTCACGGATAATACTGTTGGCAAAGGTATGTTTTTTTCGTGGGAGGGAGGGGGGAGAGGCTATTAATAATCATTAATCACCGGGTTTCCCACCGCTCGATGGGAAACCCGGCGGTAGAAAATGCGAGCTTCATTATTTAACGAAAAAGATCTTCATTATTTTATATCTCTGATGGCGAGTCGCTGTCGGTAGCGGGCTTGTCGCCTTCTTGTTTCTTGGCGGCTGCGGCCCTCGCCTGCGCTATGCGTTGGTTGTAGAGGGCGTTCGTCTCGTCGACCAGCGCGTTGAGGCGGTTGATGAAGGCGGCGGTCTCTTGAGTGGGCTTCACCACGCTTTGCGCGAAGGCGTAGGTGGACATCTCGTCGTATTCCTCGTCCATGCGTAGGCGGATTTTCTTGGCGCTCTCTACGGGGTCGTCCGCCTTGGCGTTGGCGCGTTGCTCGGTGAGCGTGGCGTATTGCTTGTTCTTCTCTTTCAGCGCTGCTACTACTTCGGTGAGGTTGATCGCCGCCAGCGCCTCGGGCATCCCGGCCTTGTCGAGGTCTACCAGCAAGCCCTCGATGGCGGCCGTCTCCTGCAAGTTGGCGAGGCGCGCGGCGCCGATGTAGGGCTTCACGGGAAGGTATAGCTTCTCGGCCGCCGTGCGTTGCGCCGCCAGCGGGCTTTTCGTCATTTGGGTAATAGTGGAAGTAATGAAGATCAAGAGATCATCCCTCTCCTTGTCGAGGGCGGACATCTGCGCGGTCTCCTCGCTGGCCGAGGATTGGTTCACGGCGTCGGTCAGCAGGGCGAAATCGGCGGCGAAGGCCGTACGAAGTTCTTGGGGGATGCCCAGCGGGTCGTTCGGGTCGAAGCTGATCTCGTCGGGAGATTCCGAGTCGCCTTCGCCACCCGCGAGCAGGTTCCCGTAGCGGGCCATGAAGGTTCGGTACTCGGCGTTGTTCAATTTCGTGATGTTAATGTCTTTTACTTTTGTAATCTTTTCCATTTTCTTGTTGATTTAGATCCATGATCAGGTTTAATACTGGCTAAAGGTAAGACAAATCGGTGGATATAGCTCTGGAAACTACCGTATTTTTCGCGGATTCGACCTCGCGGCAGGTGAAAAGTTGAATCTTGGGAAAATACGGGGCTTACATCGGGTGCGAAACGGAATCTTGGGGAAATGCGAGACCTTGCGGCGGGTGCGCAGTCGAATCTTGGAAAAATGCGGGGGTTACATCGGGTGTGCGGTCGAATCTTGGGGAAATGCGGCATTCCGCGGCAAGCGCGAGGTCGAATCTTTAGAAAATGCGAGGCCCAACCGTGATGGCCGGGCCTCGCAATAAATAAGGAGCCTTCCCCGGGATGCATGGAATAGGCTAGCACGCCGCGTCTCTACAACGCCTCCTTGTTCCACTTGTTCAGCGGATTCTTCCCCTCGGGGGTATAGAGCTGGGCGATACGGGCGGCGTAGGCTTTCTCTACCTTGCCCCGGACGATCTTCATGGTGCTGTTTACCATGCCGTTTTGCTCGGTGAAAGGCTCGGGGAGGATGGCGAAGGTGGTCGGCAACCAACGATCCGGGAATAGGGTGGACAGGTCGCCTCCCTTGCGGAAGCGGTTGATCTGGCGCTGGATGGTACGGATGGCCTCTTCCCGGCCTTGATCGCTCGTGAGGTCCAGATTCTGGTGGGCCAGATGCTTCCGCAACCGTTCTTTGTTAGGGACCAACAGGGCGGTCGTGTACGGACTCTGGTTATTGTACAGGATCAGTTGGTCGATGCAAGAGGAATGCTCTACCAAGGCTTCCTCTATACCCTCCGGACTGTATTTCTCTCCGTCGCTTCCGATCAGCAGGCTTTTGAAACGGCCCAACACATAAAGAAGCCCGTCGCGCATATATCCCATATCCCCGGTGTACAGCCAACCCTCCTTTACGGTATCGGCCGTTGATGCAGGGTTCTTCCAGTAGCCGGCCATCACGTTCTCTCCCCGGATGACGATCTCGCCCGTCTCTCCCGGAGGAAGTACGTTGCCGTCCATGTCGCAGATCTTTAGGTCGAGGGGCCGCACCAATACGCCGCTACTGCCGAAGGTATGGCGGCGAGGGCCGTTGGTCGAGATGATCGGTGTCGCCTCGCTCAGCCCGTATCCTTGGTACATCGGGATTCCCAAGGCGTAATAGAACTTCTGCAAGTCCTTATCCAGCAAGGCGCCCCCTCCGATAAAGAACTTCAGCTCGCCCCCGAAGTTCTCACGGACTTTCGTGAACAATAGCTTGTCGAACAAACGAATCAGTGGTTTCAAGAAGACGCGGAAGCCTTTTCCTTCCTCCTCGTCGCTATCCCCGTTATAGATATAACCGATCCGTAGGGCTAGGTTGAAAAGGCGGACGGCGTTCTTGCCTTGCGCTCGGATACCCTGCTCGATATTCTTCTTGAAGTTCTTCGCCAAGGCGGGGACGCTCAGTATCAGGTACGGCTTGAACTCCTTAATATTGACAGGGATATTCTTCAAGGTCTCCATACCGGTGCGCCCTACCTGCACGGTAGCTACCGAGGCCCCCTTCGACATGAAGATGTAGAATCCTACCACGTGGGCGAAGCAATGGTCCAGCGGGAGGATCACCAACGTACGCCACGTATCGTCTATATCCACGCAGGTGAGCGCTTGCTCCACGTTCGCCGTATAGTTACGGTGGGTGAGGATCACGCCTTTCGGATCGGCGGTCGTGCCGGAGGTATAGGTGATGGTGGCGTAATCATCGTTGCCCAGCGATTGCCCGATCGCCAAGAACTCCTCTAGCGGATGAATACCCAGATAGACCTTCCCCATCCGGCGTATCTCGGACAGCGACATCTCACGGTCTTGGTATTCCGCTTGCTCGTCGAGTACGATGATCTTCCGTACGGCGGGGAGCTTATCCTTGATCGCCCGGATTTTCTTGAGTTGCTGACCCGATACCATGATATATTTCACGTCGGCGTGGACGAGACGGAACAGGAGGTCGTTCGCCTCCTCCAGCTTGATCGATAGGGGCACGTTCGTCGCCCCGGCGTAGAACATGGCCAGCTCGCCGATGATCCACGCGTTGCGCCCTTCGCTCAGTAAAGCCATATTATCCCCCTTTCGCACACCCAGCGATATGAGGCCGGCGCCTTCCTCATAGACGAGGTCGCGAACCTCGGCGTAAGTGGTTGGCTCGAATCGCTTGCCCGTCTTCTCCCATAAAAAAGGATTACTCGGGAATCGCTTGGCTGAACTCTCAAAAAGGTCTATAATCGTTTTCTTTTCCATATCTTTTCGTGTTTGTAAGAGGATGTGTCAAAAGTTGGTTGAGTTTATTTTTTCCATCTCTTGCAGGTAGCCGCATGCCGCTTCCACCGTAGGGACGTTCTTGATCACGATACTTCGCTTGCCATTCTGCTCCCGGAGGTTGCATTCACGGGGATGCTTTTGGATGAAGCCCAGCAGCTTGCCGAACGCCTCGCTTTGGTAATACGGGCTATCCGGGTTATTCACCAAGAAGAGGCTCATCTGCCCTTTCTTCAGGATCACTTTCTCCATGCCCAGTTTCTTGGCCATGCGGCGGAGGCGCACGATCCGGATCAACTCCTTGCCCTCCTTCGGTATCTTGCCGAAGCGGTCTTTCAGGCGCTCTGTAAAGGCGAGGATATCACGTTCCTCCTCCATATTATCCAACTCCCGGTATAGGGAGATACGCTCCGAGTCGTTGGGGATGTAGGTGGGAGGGAACATCAATTCCAGGTCGCTCTCGATATAGGTCTCCCGGACGTACTCGCTGCCCGTATCCCGGTGCCCTTCGGTGTTATCGGCGTAAAGATCGGCGAATTCCTCGCTTTTCAACTCGTCTACCGCCTCCTCCAAGATCTTCTGGTACGTCTCGTAACCCAGATCCGCGATGAAACCGCTTTGCTCGGCGCCTAGCATATTCCCGGCCCCCCGGATGTCGAGGTCTTGCATGGCGATATGGATACCGCTACCCAGCTCGGAGAAGTTCTCGATCGCTTGCAACCTGCGCCGTGCCTCCTGCGTCAGCGAGGTGAGGGGCGGGGAAAGGAGGTAGCAGAAGGCTTTCCGGTTGCTTCGTCCTACACGTCCGCGTAGCTGATGGAGGTCGCTAAGCCCGAATTGCTGGGCGTTGTTGATGATGATGGTGTTGGCGTTGGGCACGTCGATGCCGCTCTCCACGATACTGGTGGCTATCAATACGTCATACTCATAATTCACGAAATCGAGGATGATCTTTTCTAGCTTCTCCGGTTCCATCTGCCCGTGCCCCACGGCTACCCGTGCGTCGGGGACTTCTCGCCGTACCAAGGCTTCCATCTCGTAAATGTTCTGGATACGGTTGTTGATGAAGAACACCTGCCCGTTCCGGCTCATCTCGAAATTGATCGCTTCCCGGATGATATCGGGGTTGAAACGCTCCACCTCCGTCTGCACGGGATAACGGTTGGGCGGTGGCGTGGTGATGCTGGAAAGATCCCGGGCCCCCATCAAGGAGAACTGTAAGGTACGGGGGATCGGGGTGGCCGTCATTGTCAAGGTGTCCACGTTCACCTTCAGCTGCCGAAGCTTCTCCTTGACGGATACCCCGAACTTCTGCTCCTCGTCGATGATAAGCAAGCCCAGATCCTTGAAACGTACATCCTTGCCGACGATCCGGTGGGTGCCGATCAAGATATTCACCTCGCCCTCTTTCAGCTCTTTCAAGGTAGCCTTGATTTGCGCGGCCGTACGGGCCCGGCTGATATAATCGATCTTGCAAGGGAAATCCTTCAAGCGCTCACAAAACGTCTGGTAATGCTGGAAAGCCAGTACGGTGGTGGGTACCAACACGGCCACCTGCTTATTGTCCGATACCGCCTTGAATGCCGCGCGGATAGCTACCTCGGTCTTTCCGAAACCAACGTCTCCACAAATCAGCCGGTCCATCGGACGGGTACTTTCCATATCCGCCTTGACCTCGGCGGTAGCCTTCATCTGGTCCGGCGTGTCCTCATAGATGAAGCTGGCTTCCAGCTCATGCTGCATGAAGCTGTCCGGCGTGTAGGCGAAACCCGTCTCTTGCTTGCGTTTGGAATAGAGGAGGATCAAGTCCCGGGCGATATCCTTCACCTTCGCCTTGGTACGTTCCTTCATCTTTTCCCAAGCGCCTGTGCCGAGCTTGCTCAACTTAGGCGGCTCGCCGCTCTCTTTCCCCTTGTATTTCGATAATTTATGCAGGGAATGGATGCTGACGAATATAATATCGTTATTCTGATAAATCAATTTGATGGCCTCTTGCATCTTACCGTTCACCTCGGTGCGTACCAATCCCCCGAACTGTCCTACGCCATGGTCGATATGTACGATATAATCCCCCTGCGAGAACTGGTTCAGCTCCTTGAGCGAAAGGGTGATCTTTCCGCTTCGTGCCTTATCGCTCTTCAAGTTGAACTTGTGGAAGCGGTCGAACAATTGATGGTCGGTGAAAAAGCAGATGCGTAGCGTATCGTCGGCGAATCCCTCGTGTATCGTGCGGTTTACGGCGGTGAAAGGGATATTGTCGCCCCTATCCTCGAAAATCATCCGGATACGGTTGGCTTGTTTCTCTTGATCGCTCAATATATATAATGTATAGCCCTCGTCGAGGTATTTATGGAACGACTCGCTCACCCGGTCGAAATTCTTATGATAGATCGGCTGCGTTTGCGTAGAGAAATGGATGGTAGCGTCCGCCGTTCCCATCGGCCGTGCCCCGAAATGGATGCGACGGAAATCCAAGACCTCCCGTAGGAAGTCCTCGCCCCGGACTAATTTCTTCCGCATCTGGTCGATATCGGCGAAGGATTCCTCGTCGGCTACCACCGGATCGTCGTTCCATACGCTTCCGATGCGCTCCTTGCACCATGCGAGATCTCTCGCCGCTATGCAGGTGTTCCGGGGAAGGGAGCCTAGCAAGGAAGTACTATCCTTGGCGTTCTTGCTCATCTCCGGTACGATATAGATGCTGTCCAGTTTCTCCTTGCTGAGCTGCGTCTCCACGTCGAACGTACGGATGGTCTCCACCTCGTCGCCGAAAAAGTCGATACGGTAGGGAAACTCGTTGGAGAAAGAGAAAACGTCGAGGATACTGCCACGGAGGGCGTACTGCCCCGGCTCATATACATAGTCGACCTGCTCGAAGCCATACTCGTCCAGCACGTCGGAGACAAACATATTATCCAGCTTCTCGCCCACGCTGATCTTCAAGGTGTTCTCCTTCAATACCTCCCGGGCCACGACTCGTTCCGCCAAAGCGTCCGGATACGTGACGATCACGAAAGAGGCGTCCGGGTCTTGCAACCGGCTGAGTACCTCGGTGCGCAGGATCTCGTTCGCCGGATCGACATGCCCGTACTTGATGGCCCTCCGGTAAGCGGATGGGAAGAAGTATACCTCATTGCTGGCGGTAAGTTGCATCAAGTCGTGATAGAAATAGCCGGCTTCCTCTTGGTCGTTCAACACGCACACATAACTTCCCCTTCCTTTCGTAAAAAGAGAGGCGATCGTCATTGCCGGACCCGAGCCATTCAGTCCCTTTAGGAATATATTGCGGGACGTATCGTTTTTCAGTAAGGTGTCCAGCGCCGTCACTTGCGGGTGAGCGGCATATAGTTTCAATAATTCTTGTACTTCCAAAGCGAAATCTTGTTTCCGCGAAGGTAACCTTTTTGCTTAAGTTTTTATAGGTGTTCGTCCGGTTTCTTTCTTTATCAAGTAACTAATCCTTGATAAAGACGACTATTGATATTGGTAAATCCGTAAATGTGGTAAGAGAATCTGTAAATTTGCTAAGTGGCTATAGAACGGACTCATCTATCTTTGCCATCCTCTGCGCAAGAAATTTTCTGATAGACGGAGGCGCCGGCTTCATTCTTTTACGGCTCTCTAAAACCACAGTGAGGATTCGAGTAGGGGATTTTGGGGGAAATGCTTTTGGGCCCCCTGAAAAAGGGAGACTTATCGTATATTTTTATGTATGTTGTAGTTCCTTGCCGTATGATTCTGTAAAAAGTCGTACGTGTTTTTCGAAAATGATAATCGTCTTTTTAAAATGTTAGTATCCAATTATTTATGTATTCATGTCATTTGCATACTTATTGTATGGAATAGTTTAATAAATTTCCTCTATCTTGATATAAAAATTATCTGTTTGACAGCTACTTATACTTGCCGTATCTTTGTGGTACAAGAAAAGCAAAAAGTATAACAAATTAAAAAGTAGCAATTATGAGAACATTAGATTATATCCACTTAGACGCATCAGCGGTAAGTAACGTAGTAGCAAGCTTGAAAC
>UMDQ01039472.1_pt1 | contig 11658 bp, 10 predicted proteins | sample 1964531 | NCBI WGS metagenome assembly UMDQ01 (sample SAMEA4835998, study PRJEB28245) | human gut metagenome | biome: gut microbiome; material: fecal sample | place: Denmark | collected 2008
TTGAACTATTCTGTTTTCAAAGAACGGAGTTATATAGAAAATCTTCAGAATTTAGGGCTTCCGAAAAATTATCCCTCTAATTGGTAGCCGACGAAAAAGTGCTTTTTGTTACCCGAAAAAGAAATTTGTTGAAAAGTTCTTGGAAAATATAGCCGAAGTAGCCTCTTGGTTAAAATAACGTCGGTCTACGGGGCGACCGATGGAGGGCGGAACTTGGCAACAATGGCAGTGCCTGAAGTTGAAAGTGGTCTTGAAAAAAGATGCCCTCAATAGGTGGCCGAGGGGAAAGGCCATTCTGCACCCACAACTTATGACCTGTAACCAAGATGTAATCATTCAAATCGATATTCGCCAAAAAAGAAGGCTGGATTTCTCCAGCCTTCAAAAAATATGTATCAATAATTTTTGCTCAGAATCTTCTCAAGCGTATCCGCAAACTTGGCATCCTGCTCCTTCGTCCGCTTTGGGCTCCCCTTGGGGTGCTTTCCGGCACGGAGGAGCTTTTTGTTTTCATACCGTCGCAGCATAAGAGCGTCTATGTTGTCGGCGGTGTATTCCAGACCATTCTGGTTCAGCACTCGTGCGCACTTGGCAAGACACATGCTGGCCAGCCCGTAGTCCTGTGTTACGACAATATCCCCCGGTTCTACCCGGTTCACCAGCGCAAAGTCTACGCTGTCAGCCCCTTTATCGAACACCAGCGTCTGTGCACCTTTCCGTTCAATTTGGTGAGCTGTGTCGCACAGAATGATGACCGGAACACCGAACTGCTTTGCAATCTGCAAGGTCAGGTCAACCACAGGACAACCGTCTGCATCGATCAAAATGTTCATCGGCTTTCCTCCATCACCCACTGAAATGCTCTTGCGGTGCGCAGGTCGGCATCTTTGAAATGCCCGCCGCTGTTCCATTCAAGCGTGCAGTCTGTGCCACGCTCTGCAAGCCGACTGTGCAGGGTGCGGATATTATCCCCCACCGCAGCCATGACGGCGTTTTTCGTGTGTTCCTCCTTGTCGCCAAGGCTCAGATAAATGTGCTGTGTTTGCATCGGGTGCTGCTGTTCAAACTCCATCCATCCCGGAAACCATACGGAAGGCGAAGCAGTCGCAACATCGGAAAACAACGCTGTCTGCGTGGATGCCCACAGCGCGAACAATCCGGCCAGCGAGTAGCCGCCCAGAATGATCTGGACGTTTTCCGGCAGTGCAAACTGCTGTTTCAGGGCGGGGATCACTTGCTCCGTCAGAAAGCGCAGGGTGTTCCCAGCTTTGCCGCCAAATCCTTGCTTTCCCCATACGGCAGGGGCTTCCCACGGGGAAAGTGCATCGTTCCAGCTTTCCACGGGCACGGCTGCAAACAAAAAATTCCAGCTGCTCTGCGCAATCACTGTCACTTCATGGTCTATGCCCTGCAACTCATGTTCGCCTGTCATTTGGAGCAGTAGGTGTTCTGCATGGGGTTCGCCGTAAATGCGGCAAGATCGGTTCCCGATTAGCATTGTCTGTGCGGTCACTGCGGCATCCTCCCGAAAAAACTTTGATAAGCCCAGTATAGCAACTGAAAAATCATTTTGCAATTCAAAAGGCGTTCATAGCAGTGGCAAGCAGTGTCTTCGTATATACAAAGACCATTTTGCGTTGCAAAATGCTTGTTGGGAAATCCCAAACCCTTGAACTGCATCCGACGGATGCAGGCTACGCGTTTTTGCAAAACGCTTTTGCATCTTGCAATTTTGTTCATCGAACTTGTATTTCTTTGCCGGAACCGTTGCGCTTTGCCGCCTAACTTGTTATTATTAAACGTGAAAGAACTTTCACAGAGAAACGGAGAAAACACCATGCCTACTTTGGAATGGATTGGAAAAAGCAAAGTTGTCAATCATCATCAGGAAGTGCCGTTCCGTGTGTTGGAGCGTCAGTACAGCTTTGACGAAATGGGCAAGCACACCGAGGACAACGGCAGTGATAACATGATTATCCACGGCGATAATCTGGAAGCCCTGAAAGCTCTGCTGCCGCAGTATGAGGGCCGGGTGAAGTGTATCTACATCGATCCTCCTTACAACACTGGCAATGAGAAGTGGTGCTACAACGATAATGTCAATGATCCGCATATTCAAAAGTGGCTGGGCGAAGTAGTCGGTAAGGAAGGCGAGGATTTGACACGCCATGACAAGTGGCTCTGCATGATGTATCCTCGGCTGATGCTACTACAGAAGTTGCTGGCGGATGATGGTGCGATTTTTATTAGCATTGACGACAACGAGCTTTACAACTTGAAATCCATCTGTGATGAAATCTTTGGTGCGAGCTGTTTCGTTTCCAATATTTCGTGGCAGCGCACTTACTCCACTCGAAATGATTCTAAAGGCATCGTAAACGAGGTGGAGCATATTCTGGTATACAGCAAACAGCCAGGATGGAATCCCAACAAGTTATCTCGTACCGAAGAAATGAACGCACGTTACTCTAACCCGGATAACGATGTATGTGCATGGAAAAGCACAGATGCCTTTGCACCCGGAGCTACAACGCATCAAGGAATGGTTTATGCTATTCAGAATCCATTTACAGGCGTACTTCTTTACCCGTCTAATGGACGTTGCTGGTCTTTAGGACAGGATCAGATGTTTGAAATCATGTCGCAGTGGGGCGAGTATGAATTGCGCGAGATAGCGGATGCTCAGAAAAGAGCATCAATATGCGGAGTGTCAGAAGCGCAGGTTAAAAGTGGTGTTAAAGCAATCATGCTATCTGACAGCGTGGAAGATGCTGCACAAAAGGCAGCTGCGATTTATAATCGCGGACAGTGGCCATTGTTCTACTTTGGTCAAGGTGGAAAAGGTGGAATTCGTAGAAAAACATATCTTGATAATGTCGGAGGTCGCGTTCCTACAAACTTCTGGCCGTTTTCTGAAACTGGTCATACAGATGAAGCAAAAAAAGAAATGTTGACGATTTTTGACGGGAAGGCACAGTTTGACACGCCTAAGCCTCGCCGCCTTATTGAATTTGTGCTGAGGATTGCAGGTTCTGAGGATGCGCTGATTCTTGATTCCTTTGCCGGATCTGGCACAACTGCCCATGCGGTGCTGAATATGAACAAAGCGGATGGAGGACACCGCAAGTTTATTCTGGTGGAGATGGGCGACTACGCCGATACTACGACTGCTGAACGTGTGAAGCGTGTGATCAACGGCTATGGCAAAGACAAGAACGCCGTAGAAGGCACTGGTGGCAATTTCAGTTACTACGAACTGGGCGAGCGGCTGCTTCTGCCGGATGGCAACCTGAATGAAAGCATCGGCACAGACAAAATCCGTGACTACATCTGGTATACGGAAACGAAGAAACCTGCGGTGAGTCAACAGAACGGAAACCCGTATTTCCTCGGCGAGAACAACCGCACCGCTTACTATTTCTACTATGAGCCAGACCAGATGTGCGTGTTGGACTATGCTTTTTTGTCTACCATTCCGGAAAAAGCGGAAAACTATCTGATTTATGCTGACCGCTGTGCATTGAGTGAGAGTGACTTGCTGCGGTTTGGTATCACGTTTAAGAAAATTCCGCGCGACATTGCGCGGGTGTAAGGAGGACGGCTCTTATGGAATTGAAAAATTATCAGAAAGCCGTCATTCGGGATTTGGAACGCTATCTGGAAATTCTGATGCAGACAAAGAACATCGAAACGGCCTATACTCGTCTCTGGCAGGAGAAAGATGTAAAAGTCGGATTTGGCGGAATGCCCAAGTATCAGAATCTTCTGCCCGGTGTGCCGAATGTCTGCCTGAAAGTTCCTACGGGCGGCGGCAAAACATTTTTGGCTGCAAATGCCATCGAGCCGATTTTCTCCGCACTGGGTGTGGTAAAACGCCGTGCAGTGGTTTGGCTGGTTCCGTCAGATGCTATCCTGACCCAAACCTTGGCTGCATTGCGTGACCCTGCACATCCTTACCGCCAGAAAATTGATGTTGCCTTTGGCAGCCGTGTAGAAGTGTATACCAAAGAACAGCTTTTGATGGGGCAGCACTTCAATATCTCTGCGGTCAACGAGCAGCTTTCCATCATGGTGCTGTCTTACGATTCGTTCCGTGGCAAGAAGGAGCGGCTCAAGGCCAAGCAGGAGAACAGCAGCCTTGTTGCGCTGGCAAATGCACTGGGCGAACCTGATATGCCGCTGGAAGATACCGACCCGACCGCCTTGATGCAGATCATTAATCAGCTGCATCCGCTGGTCATTGTGGACGAAAGCCACCATGCGCGCAGTAACCCAAGCAAGCAGATGCTGCAAAACTTCAATCCCTGCTTTGTGCTGGATCTGACGGCAACGCCCACTAAGGAAAGCAACATCATCTCCATTGTGGATGCGATTCACTTGAAACGCGAGAACATGGTCAAGTTGCCTGTCATCGTGATGAATCGCAACAGCCAGCAGGATGTGCTGCATGATGCCATCGAGATGCAGCGGACACTGGAAATTCACGCAAAAGATACCTACGAAAAGGGTGGCAGCTACATTCGCCCCATCGTGCTGTTTCAGGCGCAACCCAAGAGCACAGAAAATGCAACGACCTTTGAAAAACTGCGCCAACGCCTGATTGCAGCCAACATTCCAGCAGAGCAAATTGCCATCAAGACGGCGGAGATCAACGAGTTGAAAAATGTGGACTTGCTGTCGGAAAAGTGTTCGATTCGCTTTATCATTACAGTCAATGCCTTGAAAGAGGGTTGGGACTGCCCCTTTGCGTATATCCTTGCTTCGCTGGCGAACCGCACCAGTCAGGTGGATGTGGAGCAAATCGTGGGGCGTATTCTGCGCCTGCCCTATACCCGGAAACATTCTTCTCCGATCCTGAATACTTCGTATGTTCTGACCTCGTCTGCGGACTTCAAGCGTACGCTGGACGGCATCGTCAAGGGTTTGAATAACGCAGGCTTCACGGACCACGATTACCGTGTGCAGGAAGAAGCTGCCCCGGCCGAGCCGCTGCCCAAAGTGGAGCAGACCATCTTCCCGGCACAGCTGACAAACGAAGCAATGCCCGCGGCATCGGTGGAAGAGGAAGAGTTTTTTGATTTCGACCCGACACTGTTGGGCAGCACCTTGGCAAAGGCAAGTGTTTCTCCCTCGGTGCAGAATATTTTTGACCGCTCTGAAAAGGAACAGAACGATTTTGATGTTGCTATGCAGCAGCACCAGAATGACCCGTTGAGCGATTTGCCGCTGGAGGTGCAGGACAAAGTGGATGTTTCCCATGTAAATCCAGAATTTCTGGAAGATGTGCGCACCCTTAAATTGCCGAAATTCTACTTAAAAACATTGCCAAGCCTTTTAGATCCGGAAGGAAAAACGGAGCTGGATAAAGCCCAGCTGCTTTTGGATTTTTCTCTGAAAGGAAAACCGAGTGCAATCGACTTCGGCCATCTAGACGACGATTTGGCGCAGGTCGATTTGGAAGACCGCGATACCACGACACCGCGCATCTCCAAGCTGAAAGATGATTATCAGCAGTACATGAACAGGCAGTTTCCGCTGCTTCCGGGCGAGGATAAACTGCGTATCTGCAAGGATATTATCCACAAGAGCCTTTGCAAGATGAACGCGGTGGATGATAATGAACTGCGGCGTTATGTCGATGGTATCGTGGATAATATGAACCGCGAAGAGCTGGACGCGCTGGAACGGATGCCTGTTAGCTTTGCAGCAAAAATTCGTGCATACGTCATGCAGCTTCAAGAGGAAACTGCACGAGAAAACTTCTACAAGTGGCTGGAAACGGAGAAAATCGTATGTGAACCCCGCTTTCAGTTGACGGAGTATATAACCCTCCCGGATAGCACTTCTTCAATGAGCAAGAGCCTGTACCAGACCGAGGGCAAGATGGATGGTCTGGAATATAAAATGGCTCTGGCAATGACCAACATGGACAATATCCGCTGGTGGCATCGCAACCCGGAGCGTAACAAGTTTTCGTTCTGTTTGAACGGATTCCGCAACCATTACCCGGATTTTATCGTCCGCACGACCAGTGGAAAAATTTTGCTGATTGAAACCAAAGGCGACCAGCTGGAAAATGCAGAGTCCAGAGAAAAAATTCGGCTGGGTCGTGCATGGCAGGATGCCGCTGGCAAGCAGGCATACCGCTATTATATGGTGTTCCAGAATAAAGATTTGCAAATGGAGGGCGCGTACCGATTTGATGAGTTTTTGACGCTGTTAAAGGAGTTGTAAGGCTCAATTGTAACTTCTGTTTAGAATCTGATTAGAGCGATGAAAGAGGTGGAACAACGATGGTCAATATCAATAATAAGCCTTGGGATAAACTTCGATTTCGTGATATCGAAAAATTCTTGTCTGAATCAGGCGATGAAAATTTCTTTTTTGAATTCAAGTCGGATGATGAGGAACCGAAAAAGCTAATTAAGGAAATTTCAGCGTTTGCGAATACTTATGGTGGATATATTCTTCTGGGCGTTAATGATGATAAGACTATCGGAGGTTGTAAAAAATGGACAGAGCAAAGAATTCACATTACGATTCATGACAGTATTACGCCGATTCCAAACTTTGATGTCAAAAAATTCACATCAAAGGGAAAGCATATTTTTGTTATAAAAATTGAGGAAGGTGCAACACCGCCATACATTACAAATCGTGGCGATATTTATGAGCGAGTGTCATCTGGTTCATTTCCAATAAAAGAGTCGATAAAATTGGACCAGTTATACCAGAAGAGAAAAGATGAACTGATAAGAATAAAAAATATTATTGAACTTCCATCGCTCGAAATAGACTCAAATTTTCCTCAAAATGTATTCGCATATTTGGACTTTGGATTTTTTATGGCATCATCGGATAAATCGGTACTCTGGAAAAAATATCAAACGGCTGATCTGGAGAAAATTGCAGAGTATATTCGAACTATAAATAAAAATTTTAGCATTTCACGTGTGGGTGCTTCTTATTTGTTTAGTGTTGGAGAATTTATGGCAAAAGACCAAGACGGAAATTCGTGCCCCATGAATGCTGGAATTCACGATTTTATGGAGGTGTTTCCAGATGGGAGTGCTCGTGGGAGAATACTCTTAAATGCCGACCCTAATTCTTGTCAAGTAGATATCTCAATATTCATTTATTGTTTGGGGCTAGTCTACCAAAAAATTTATTCAATGATTTTTCAGGAAGCACTTCCAAAAGAATTTGTATATACGTATAAGTATGAAAAATTGACTGTGCTAAAGCAGTTCATTCCAGTATATGACATGCTTGCGCGAAGTAATCCGGGAAAACAGACGTTGGAAGGCTATCTTAATAAGCATGAACAGAAATATGGAAATAATTTAATAATCGAAAGCAGCCGTTATCCTAAAAATGATTATTTGTTGATTGATCGTCGTTACTTTGATGAGATGAAAGTCAAATGTAATGCAACTGAGCTGTATGGAAAGTTGTTCCATTCTAAGTTTTTTAATTTGGGTTATATTGATTCTCCGTTTACAATGGAATTACTAAAGGAAGAAAATTAAATTGCATAAAAAGGAGGAATTTTTGTGGCTGGAAAATTTTCACTCCGTAAGTTTAGCGAAATTAACTTGAATGACCCGTTCTTTGATAGCTTAAAATCCGACTATCCCGGCAATGCGTCTTCTACGGGATTTTCTGTTTGGTTTGCAAAGAAGGCACAAGAAGGAAGAACGGCACTTGTTTTTAATGACGAACAGGGGCTAGGTGCTTTTATCTGTATAAAAAACGAAAATGAACCGATTGAACTAAAAAGTGGCATACTTGCTGCTTGCAATCGTATCAAAATTAGCACCATGAAAATTGCGGAACGCTTTCGAGGTCAGCGATTGGGTGAGGGTGCGATTGGATTGGTTCTATGGAAATGGCAAAAATCTGGAACCGATGAAATCTATGTTACGGCATTTGATAAGCAGGATTTGCTGATTTCTCAGCTTGAAAAGTTCGGGTTTAATAAAGTTGGGTTCAATTTGAATGGAGAAGGTGTTTATATAAAGAATCGTCATAATATTGATTATAGTGACCCCTATAAATCTTTCCCATTTATTAACCCCAATTTTGAGTCTTCAGGGTATCTTATCATCAATGATACTTACCATGATACGATGTTTCCATATTCTGAATTGAGAAATAATACATTGCAAAATGCCGTGGCCATGAATGTGAGCAATGGTCTTAGCAAAATATATGTTGGCGCACAGTATTCTAAGCCGCCGTATGGTGTAGGTGATCCAGTGCTTATCTATCGCAAGTATACAGCTGGGCAGGGAAAACGATATCGTTCGTGTATCACGTCTTTCTGTGTGGTAACAAAAATCATACAAGCAAAAGAAAACTGGACGTATTTGATGCCTTTCGAGACTTTGCTAGGTAAAATCGGTAATAAGTCGGTATTTAATCCAGAAGAATTGAGAGAACGGTATGTCAGTGACCGAAATGTACTCGTTATCGAAATGCTCTACTATGGATATTTTGGTGAAGGAAATAATGTAAATATGGACTGGCTTGAACAAAACGGATACTGGGGAAGCAATCAATATCCTTCATTGATTTCGCTTGATTCAACGGCATTTAAGAGTATTTTGGAAAAGGGAAATATTGATGTCAGCAATGTTATTATCGATTAAACCTCAATATGCAGAGATGATTATTGAGGGAACAAAAAAATATGAATTCCGTACTCGAAAATGTCGTGATGATATAAGGAAAATCATATTTTATGCAACTGCTCCCCAAAGTCAAGTTGTAGGAGAAGCAGAAATTGAAGATGTTTTAGTAGGACCGCCTACTGAGATCTGGAAAAAAACCAAACAAGGCTCAGGAATTCCGGTATCTTTTTTTAGAGAATATTATAAAAACAAAGAAGTAGCGGTGGCCTATAAGCTTAAGAACGTTAAAGCGTATAAAGAGCCAAAGACATTAAAAGACTATGGCATTACTCATGTGCCGCAGTCTTTTATATATCTAAACGAATCATAATATATATAGCCCGCAGGCTGGATATAAAATCTGACCTGTGGGCTTTGCTGTATTTTCAAATCTTAGAGTTCAAATACTCCACCAGTTCCCAAACCGTTGTCAACGGATTGCTCTGCCGTGAAATCGGCTCGATGCCTTGGCACTGGATTTGACAGGCACGAGCTTTCGCTCGCTGAATTGCAGTTGCCTGCAAAGGCTTCAAAACGTCAAAGTAATCCTTATTCTTTTCATAATCAGGGATTCTGTTCGGCTGTTTCAGCAAGCGGATCAATGACTGACAATCCTCAACCTCTGCCTGTTGATTTACAAAGTGCAACAGGAACCACAACTCGAAAGATGGGTTAGAATAGGCCAAATGATAGCCTTCCTTTTGAGCGGACTGTTTGGCACGCAGAAGAACTTCGTTGGAGTTATCGTCACGGTCACACACACACCAGATGGAATCGCCATCTTCCGGGTAGTATGGATTATTGCCCATCGTTGCCTTGGCTTTCTGCACAAGCCTGTCAGCGGACTTATACTGCGAAGAAATCGGGATAATGTCAATATTGCATCCTCGACTTCGGAAACGCTTGAAATACCGAATCTCGGTTTCACTGCCCTCGCAGATAAGATACACGACCGGATTGCGCTTTCTGGCGTGGACAGGTTTGCGGCTGAGTTCTTTTATTCTGCCCATACTGCATTCCCTCCAATGAATGGGATCGCCCCATACCGGCCTTGCAGATAGCCTTTGGCGATGTTCTCACCTTTCCGGGGAGAAAACTCGGTCAGGGCATAAATATCGGTCTGCATGGTCTTTTCGTTCTTCTCTGCAAACCAGATCTGATCGCGCCGCAGTAGGGTCAGATCGAGAAGCCCGGTATCGTGGGTGGTGAAAATAAGCTGGGCGTGGTTCGTATTGATGGCAGCATCCTGTACCATCTCGATCAGATGTCGGGTCAGAAGCGGGTGCATACTGGATTCGATCTCGTCCACGACCAACACAGCCCCGGATTCCAGAGCGGCCAGCCACATCCCGATGCGGGAGAAGAACCGCTGTGTACCGACCGATTCCAGCCCCAGAGGAAGCCAGAATCCCTTGGACGCACCGTCCCCGGATTCCAACGTGTGCAGGGCAGAGATGATCGGTTCGTCTTTGGAGCCGGTAATGCGGATGTCTTTGATGCCGAGGTCTGCATACAGCATTTCATGCATGATACGGCTCTTTTCAGAGCCGCCCTGCCGGATAGCAGACAAGGTGGCATCCAGCCGCATTTCGGTTCCCATGAAACCGGTCAGCTTTTCAAAGAACCACAGATAGGCCTTCTCGGTCTGGGGGCAGTTCCACTCGTTGGAGCTGGACAGGTAAAGACGGTTTTCTGCGGTGCGTCCGGCAAGGGTAAACTGCTCCTGAATATTCTCGCGGAACTGATAACCATTGCCTTCTCTGGAAAAAATCAGAGCCTCCCGACCATTGGGCCAGTGATAGAGATATTCGGTCAGGATTTTGGCTTTATCGAAAGAGAATCCGTAGGCATACTTAATGCCGTTGTAGAAGTAGATGACCTCAAAACTGGTGGGCTGCGAAGGCTGTTCTGTAAAGGCAAACGGTTCCTGCGGCAGAGCTTCGCCTTTGAGCAGCTTGGCATACCGTCCGCAGACCATTTCACGCATGAGCAGGAGTGCATGGAGGACGTTGCTCTTTCCGGCCGCATTTGCGCCGTACAGTGCAAGGACGGGCACGAGCTGCTTTTTGTCGTCCGGCGAAATCAGACAGTCAGACAGACTTTTATCTGTGGATGCCTTCATGCTGATGATGGCGGTATCTCTGATAGAACGGTGGTTTGTAACGGAAAATTGAAGCAGCATCGCAAAACCTCCCAAGTGATTTCTGAATTCAGTATACTCCATTCTTGGCAGGAAATCAAATTTTAATATTGATATTTGCGGAAAATATTCAAAATCAAGACATAAAATCGCGTCTAGGCGTTTTTGATGCTGAAACAGAAACATGAAAAACAGTTGAAATCACTCTGCATACACGATTTCCCTCACCACTACCTCCTCCGCCTGCGCTTTCAGCCCGTTCATATGAGCCGCCCAGAGGAGCTGTGAGCGCTCTTTGTCCGGCGCGGGGAACTTGTCTGCCAAGGCCGTAATCGTGCGCTCTACCTGCTCTGATGCGGTTCTCTGGACTTCCTGCAAATGCGGCCAGAGCGAACCGTTCAGAAGCATCCGGCTATACAGCACCGGCCGCTGGGTCTTGAGGTAAGTCCGGCGCATCCGGGCGTACTTGCCCAGAGGTTCGTGTTTGTCAGTCTGCGGCAGGGTGAGCAGGGGCAGTTGATAGTCCCCGACCTGTGCATAGCGGATTTCGGTGCGGACAGTCGTTTCGTTTTTCATAGTAAATCTCCTTTTCGCTTGGCTTTCAACGTCTTTTGCGGCAATGGTGGAAAACAGCGGTCACCTCTTCCGGTTCTGCGCTGTCAGCCAGTTGCCCTGCGCCTGATAGTAGTGTTCCATGGTAGTGGGTGCATTGAGGATGGTGGTACGCAGGTAGGCCATGATGTTCTTGATTGGCTGGGTGGTGTTGGACATCACATCGAAGATGTACTCAATGTGCTGGCTGGTCAGCTTGTCCAGCCGCAGTCGGAGGGCTTTGGTGGTCTGCGG
>UMDQ01054558.1_pt1 | contig 11619 bp, 7 predicted proteins | sample 1964531 | NCBI WGS metagenome assembly UMDQ01 (sample SAMEA4835998, study PRJEB28245) | human gut metagenome | biome: gut microbiome; material: fecal sample | place: Denmark | collected 2008
AGGAGAAGCGCCAAGGCCTTTACCCATTGGTGTAGCAGCTTTCAGAGCAGCAGCATCAAACTGTGGGTGAAGAAGAGTATCAAGGTTACGTGGGTCGATCATAGCTACAGCTTCTTCTTCTGTTCTCATTCCCTCATCAACAAGGTCACAAGCGATCTTTAAAGCAGCCTGAGCTGTTCTCTTACCGTTACGTGTCTGAAGCATATACAGTTTACCATGCTCTACAGTAAACTCCATATCCTGCATGTCTCTGTAGTGTTTTTCAAGTGTTTCGCAAACCTGTTTGAACTGTACGAATGCTTCCGGGAATTTCTGTTCCATTTCGGAGATGTGCATAGGTGTACGAACACCGGCAACAACGTCTTCACCCTGAGCATTTGTAAGGAATTCACCAAACAGACCGTTAGCTCCTGTAGCAGGGTCACGTGTGAAGGCAACACCTGTACCACAGTCATCACCCATGTTACCGAATGCCATCATCTGTACGTTAACAGCTGTACCCCAGGAATACGGGATATCGTTGTCACGACGATATACGTTCGCACGTGGGTTGTCCCAGGAACGGAATACGGCTTTGATAGCACCCATTAACTGTTCCTTAGGATCAGTTGGGAAATCAGCACCGATTTTTGCTTTATATTCAGCTTTGAACTGTTCAGCTAATTCATGAAGGTCTTCTGCAGTAAGTTCAACATCCTGCTTAACACCTCTTTTAGCTTTCATCTCATCGATAAGTTCTTCGAAATATTTCTTTCCGACTTCCATAACTACATCAGAGTACATCTGGATGAATCTTCTGTAGCAGTCCCATGCCCAACGAGCATTGCCGGATTTTTCAGCAAGTACGTTAACAACGTCTTCATTTAAACCAAGGTTCAGGATAGTATCCATCATACCTGGCATAGAAGCTCTCGCACCAGAACGAACGGAAACAAGCAGAGGATTTTCTTTGTCACCGAATTTCTTTCCGGTAACTCCTTCCATTTTGGTGATTGCTTCCATGATCTGAGCCATGATCTCATCATTGATCTGTCTTCCGTCTTCATAGTACTGAGTACAAGCTTCTGTTGTGATTGTGAAGCCCTGAGGTACAGGAAGACCAAGGTTTGTCATTTCAGCAAGGTTGGCACCTTTACCACCCAGAAGGTTTCTCATATTAGCGTTACCTTCTGTAAACATGTAAACCCATTTTGCCATTTTACATTTTCCTCCTAAATTATTGTTCTTTTGTAACTATTCAGCATTCTGTTGTGAAGTAACTGAACAGCCACACCTTTCGCACATAAGTAAATATATGTTTCTTATACGCACATAATTATTTTATAGAATTTGTGTCATTTCGTCAAGGTTATTCTGCTAAAATTAGCTAAAATTTTTATACATTCTGCATAAAGTGATTTATTTTATTATTCTTATTATTGTTAAGGTTTTCTCAGTCCTTTATTCTGGTCTTTATCTACATTTTTCTCTCACATCTCATATATAACAGGAAAAAACGGGAAGCAAAACAGATAAGTTGATCTGCCCGGCTGCCCGTTTATAATTTTTATCAATTATTTCTTTCTGCCTTTTTTCATGTTCAGTACCAGATGTCTCGGCATACCATTTACCATAATAGGCTGATAATCTCCCTGGATCAGAGGTTTAATATAGTCTACAAAATCCTTAGTTACGTTTGTAGCATCTTTATTCATCCATTCTCTCGGAACAAGTTTCTCCTCATTTGCGATTCTGTGTACATCGTAGATACCTGTAGCTGCCATGTAGGGATCATCGGAAACACGGTCGATAACAACCATCTTACCTGTGTCACCTTCATCTGCAGCTTTAACTGCAGCACCACCTACCATGAATGCTTCATCAATATCCACTCTGGATGCCATGTGGGAAGCACTTCTCTGTAATGTGGAAAGTTCAACAGCTCTTGTCTTGCATCCGCACTCCGCTGCCAGGAAGTTTGCCAGATAAGTGGCTGTTCCCTGAAGCTGTTTGTGTCCAAATGCATCCACATAGTCTCCCACGCTTCCAAGCTCACATACATATCTTCCGTCTGCCAGCTTGATTCCCTCGGAAACTGCGATTACAATAGATGCTTTTTTATTCAGAAGATCTTTTACTTTTGCAAGGAATTTCTCAACATCAAAAGGCACTTCCGGCAGATAGATCAAATCCGGTCCGTCGCAGTCCTCAGATTTTGCCAGTGCTGTGGCACCTGTAAGCCATCCGGCATTACGTCCCATAATCTCCATGATCGTAATCATATTTTTCTTATAAGTAAGTCCCAGTGCATCGCGGATCACTTCTTTTGTGGATGCGCCGATATATTTTGCAGCACTTCCGAATCCGGGTGTATGGTCTGTCAGCGCCAGGTCATTGTCGATTGTTTTCGGAACACCAAGGAACTTCTGAGTCTGTCCTGTGAGAATCGCATAATCAGACAGTTTCTTGATCGTATCCATGGAATCATTTCCGCCAATGTAGATAAACGCATAGATATCCAGTTTATTTAAGATCTCAAAAATTTTCTCATAAATTGCTTTATCTTCGTGAATCTCAGGAAGCTTGTAACGACAGGAACCTAAAAATGCAGATGGTGTTCTCTTGAGTAATTCGATATCCAGTTCCGAATGAATCTGTGTTGACAGATCAATATACTGTTCATCCAACAGTCCCTGAATGCCGTGAAGCATTCCGTATACTTTGTCAAATCCTCGTTCAATGGCATTCTTATAAACTCCGGCAAGACTGGAATTGATTACTGCAGTAGGTCCTCCTGATTGTCCAACAATGATATTTCTTTTTTTCGCCATAGCAATGACCTCCTTGTTTTCACGTTTTGTCCATTATGTCTTAGAGTGTGTCTGAAAAATGCTTTACGCAAGATGTGCGTCACAATTTTTCAGACACGCTCTGGTCCCGCAGGACTCGTTGAGGTAAATTGTAACAAATATTTTTTTATTCGTCAATCATTTATTGTGGTTTTTACACATATGATTTCTGCATTTCGTCACTATATCAGTGTATTTTTCAATTTGCCACGACATTTCAGGTCTATTTTTGTATATTTATAACTATAATTAATCCGGCCCATGTGTTATACTTATAGACAGATTGATTCCGGCATCAACTTATAACAATCAAAACCTTTTTTAAAAATTGCCGGACATCAATGTCCGTGACTATTCGGTACCTTCGCAGTTACGAACCAAAATGCATTTCAAATCACCTTCGGTGATTTGCAGGATACTGCCAGCTGAACAGTTACACAATATTTATCGATCAAGGAGGATTCATTTATGATCCATACAATTGAAAACGACTATCTTAGAGTATCTGTAGACGATCATGGTGCTGAGCTTTGCAGCATTTTTGATAAAGTACATAACAGAGAAGTGATCTGGCAGGCAGATCCGGCTTACTGGAAACGCCACGCACCGGTTCTTTTCCCTAATGTGGGACGTCATTTTGAGGATCACTATCGTATTAATGGAGTCGAATATCCCTCCAGTCAGCATGGGTTTGCCAGGGACAGCGAATTTACCTGCGTGGATATGACTGCTGATTCCATCACCCATAGGCTGAAATCTTCTGATGCCACAAGAGAAAATTATCCATATGATTTTGAGCTGAAGATCAAGCATGTTCTGGAGAAGAACCAGGTCAGTGTATGCTGGGAAGTGATCAGCCTTAATGATGAAACCATGTATTTTACAATTGGCGGCCATCCTGCATTCAATGTACCTGCCGGAGGAATTGGCTCCCAGGAGCAATATCATCTTACTTTCGACGGCCGGGATTCCCTCTCCTATCTGCTGATCGACATGTCATCAGGCACCGCGGTCGCAGATAAAGCTTATACACTGGAGCTTGAGAATGGTTCCTGCCTTATTGATGCTCACATGTTTGACAAAGATGCCCTTATTTTTGATGACCAGATTGAAAAGGCCGGCATCGCTTTCCCTGACGGAACTCCTTATGTGGAACTGATCTGTCATGGATTTCCAAGCTTTGGCATCTGGTCCGTCCCGGGTTCTCCTTTTGTATGTCTTGAACCATGGATGGGACGCTGTGATGATTTTGGATTTAAGGGCGAGCTTCCGGAAAAGAAATATATCAACACTCTGGACAAGGATGAAATTTTTACTGCATCATATGAAATAAAAATTTATTAATTTTCTCCATTTATCCTGAAAGCTGTGCTATAATGTCACAGTATATGAAAGTCATCCTGTCCGGTATCCACGAATTTACCCATGCAGACATGACTAATTCATGGCAGCCACTCAGGACTTTCATAGAAAAACACAGGAGGAAATTTCCATGACTAGAGAAGAATTTCAGAAGCTGACACAGGATGTTGTACTGCTCGACGGTGCTACCGGTTCCAATCTTATGGCCGCCGGAATGCCAAGAGGAATCTGTACAGAAGCATGGATCATGGAGCACAAAGAAGTTCTGCAGAATCTGCAAAAGGCTTATGTTGAAGCAGGAAGCCAGATCGTATACGCACCTACTTTCGGCGGAAACCGTTACAGTCTCGGACTTCACGGACTGCAGGATAAGCTTGCGGAAATGAACCATGCACTTGTAAATATTTCCAGAGAGGCAGTAGGACATAAGGTCTATGTTGCCGGTGATATTACCACAACAGGCAAGATGATGGAGCCTGCCGGTGATCTCACCTATGAGATGGCATATGAAACATACTGTGAACAGATTAAGGTTCTTGAGGATGCAGGTGTTGATCTGATCGCTGCGGAAACCATGATCAATATCGAGGAAACACTTGCTGCACTGGATGCTGCTGCATCCGTAAGTTCTCTTCCTGTAATGTGTACAATGACCGTAGAAGCTGACGGAAGCATTTTCAGCGGAGGAAATGCTGTGGAGGCTGCGATCGCCCTTGAGGGTGCAGGTGCTGTGGCAGTTGGGATCAACTGTTCTGTAGGACCTGACCAGCTGGTATCCGTTGTCCGCAATATCAAAGAGAACGTATCCATTCCTGTCATCGCCAAACCTAATGCCGGTATGCCGACGATTGATGATCAGGGAAATGCCATTTACAGTATGGACGCCAAAAGCTTTGCAGAACATATGAAGGTTCTGATTGAAAATGGTGCGTCTGTTGTCGGAGGATGCTGTGGTACTACTCCGGAATTCATCCGCGAGATAAGCAGAAGCCTCGGAAGATAGATTTTGTATCTTCGACAGCCATAGTCAGACGAATAACGAATATTCGCAGCCAAAGCAGGGAACTTTTCTGATTCGGTTAAAGAGGGATATGACTCAAAAAAGCACATAACTTAGGATAGAATCTGTCTCAATCCGAGATACTCTCATCCTCTGTTATGTGCTTTTTGGTAATTGTCCGGCTTTCCTCTGTCCTGATTCTGCGAAAATACCATGGCAATTCTATAAACAGTTGCGCTTTTTATTATCTGCTTTTCATCTACTTCACTTTGATTGCTTTTTTCGGGCACATCTCCTGGCAGCAGAAACAGCGGATACACTTTTTGTAATCATATACCGGCGGCTTTCCTTTGCCTTTTCTGAAATCCACAGCTTTCCCTGGAACCGGACAGCTCTGCACACAGATTCCGCAGCGGACACATTTATCTGCTTCTATATATGGTTTTTTCTGAAAAATGTTTAACGCTCCCGCCATTCTTGTCCAGATATTCTTTCGCACTTCTGTGCGGTCTACATTAAAAGCCGGATTTCCGTATTTTTTCACTGCCTCTGCCATGGAAATCTCCCCGTCTGGTGTCAGAAGGGTAATCTCCTCTTCTTTCCATGTACCAAGTCCCATTTTCTCGCCATGATAGTTCGTCGGAACCATCTCCGGTTTCAGATAAACCAGACGGCTGAATACACTGTCCAGTGCAACCGGATCTGTGGACATCAGCAGTACATTCATAGGAACCGGATCTCCCGAACCCGGTCCGTTGCCCTCCATGGCCACAATCCCATCCATCACATACAACTTCGGTGCCACACATTTATTCAGATCAATAAGCATTCTGGCAAAGCTGTCTGCACTCGGATACTGCGTGTGCCCCTTCGCTTTATGGAATCCATATACAAACCCATAGCTGTTCTTAACCGCACCGGTGATACGTTCTAATGCATGTGTTTTCATCTTGCTCAGGGAAATCACACAGTCCTGCTCCAACAGTTCTTTTGGCAGGATAAATTCCTTTGCCTGGACTCCCTGCGGATAAGCAGTTTTTACGCCCTCAGAATAATCAACAGCCGGAATATGATATTTTTCCAGATAAGTATCCATTCCTGTTCCGCGGATCACTGCCTGAGTGGTTCCATGACCGCAGGAATCCGCAAGCACAATATTCTCATACCCACTTTCACGCAGAATTCCCGCAAAAGCTCCTACTACAACCGGATGTGTGATCACTGCTTTCTCTACCTCTGCTTTTTTCAGCAGATTCGGCTTCAGCAGGATCTTCGCATCCTTTGGAATCAAAGTCTCCACTCCACCCAGAAAATCCAGCCCCTGTTTCAGCAGCATATAGATTTTTTCTTCATCATATTCCCGGCAGGGAAGTAATACCACTTTACTTTTCACCAAATTCACGCACCTTTATCATCTCCGGACAGATCCACCTGTCTCAGTGCTTTTCTTACCGGCAAAATACATGCCGGCACTACAGAGAGACAGTCCACACCCATCCTCAGAAATTCTTCTGTCAGGGCAGTATCTGCAGCAAGTTCCCCACAGATACAGACACGTCTGTTTTCTGCATGTCCCGCTTCGATCACCATTTGAATCATACGCAGTACTGCCGGGTGATGGTCATTATATTTCTTGCGCAGAAGCGGATTCTGTCTGTCCATCGCCAGTGTATACTGACTCAGGTCATTGGTTCCAAGACTCAGGAAATCCACTCTTCTGGCAAGCTCCCGGCTGATCATGACTGCTGCCGGAGTTTCGATCATGATTCCTGTCTTAATATGTTTATACGGAATTCCTTTTTCATCCAGCCCGATCTTTACTTCCCGGATAATTTCTTCAATCTCATCCATTTCCTCTTCTGAGCTGATCATCGGATACATCAGCGCCAGGTTTCCATATGCACTCGCCCTGAAAATTGCCCGAAGCTGTGCCTTGAACATTCTTTTTCTGTCAAGGCAGAGACGGATTCCTCTGTTCCCCATGATCGGATTTGTCTCGTCCGGGATATTCAGATATTCTGCCTGCTTGTCTGCTCCGAGATCTGCCGTACGAATCACAGTGAGCTTTTCTCCCATGGTCTCCGCAATCTTTTTGTATGCAAGAAACAGCTCATTTTCACGAGGATAATTTTCTCTTCCAAGATACTGGAATTCACTGCGCAGAAGACCAATCCCGGCAGCTCCGTAATACAGCACACTGTTCAGGTCATCCATATTTCCGATATTGGCATAGATTTCAATTTTTCTGCCATCTTTTGTGATATCCGGTTCTCTCCTTAATTTCAGAAGTTCTTCCCTTTCTTCTTTATCAGCCTGCCTGCGGATCTCATATTCTTTTTTTACCTCTTCATCCGGATCAATATACAAAGTTCCGGTATATCCGTCCACAATAGCCTGCCGTCCGTCCCACTCCGAATCTGTGTCAATTTCCAGCAGAGCCGGTATATTCATTGTTTTTGCCATTATGGCAGCATGAGACATGTCGGAACCATGATGGGTAACAATAGCCATCAGTTTATCCTTATCCATCTCCATCAGTTCTGTTGGCGTGATACTCTCCGTCACAACGATCACAGGCTTATCCCCAAGATCTATCCTGGGAGAGATACCTCCCAGTTCACCGATCAGGCGGTCGGAAATCTCCCGCATATTATCCAACCGTTCTTTAATCGCAGGCTCTTCCAGAGTTCTGAAAGTCTTAAGCATCTCATCCCTTGTAGTCATTACCGCATAGGCAGAATTTACTTTTTCACTCTGTATGACACTCTCAATGGCACGTTGAAAGCTTTTTCCCTCCAGCAGATTCTTCTGTCTGAGAAAAATCTCTGCCTGGGTTCCCTGAATTATGCAGTTTTTTTCATATAAATCCTCCAGCTGTTCCATGACTCTGGTGCGCGCCTGCCGGAAAATATTCAGCTCTGTTTTCACATCTGTGATTTCGTACTGGCGCATCTGATATTCGCTTTTATGATAATACAGTATCTTACCGATGGCAATTCCGGAAAAGGCACCGGTTCCCTTGTAAACATCCATATTAACTCCTTAGTTGATTAACCCCTTAGTCGCAGGCAGCCTTAAATTCAGTCCAGTTCTTCTGATACTGTGCGTCTGCGTCCTGGCTTACATTCTGGACGATCTCGCCCTTTGTAACGTCATCCGGAACTACCAGATCCGGATTTACCAGCTCATCTGCTGCTTTATTTGTGCTGTAATAGCCGATATAGTCTGTGCATTTCGCTGCAACCTCCGGCTGCATGATATAATCCATGAAAGAATATGCCGCATCTTTATCCGGCGCTTCACTTGGAATAAACATACCCATAATACCAAATCCAAGTCCCTCTTCCGGATATACCACCTTCAGATCAGGATTCTCAGCCAGTGCAGCTGTTACCTGCGAAGTGTAAAGGAATCCTACGCTTGCCTCTCCGTTAAGAAGTGCATTCTGTGTATTGTCATCCTGGATCAGACGTACATTCGGAGCAAGTTCCAGAAGTTTCTCCCCTGTCTTCTTAATCACATCAACGTCCTCTTCATTCATGCTCTCGCCCATGGAAAGCTGGGTGATACCATTGATCACACGATAATTTGCAGTCAGCGCAATGCTGTCCTCAAGAGACGGATCCCAGAGGTCTTTATATCCTTTGATATCAATATCCACCTGCTCCGGATCGTAAACGATCAGCGGGATGCCTGCTCCGTAAGGAACTGTGTATTCGTCATCCGGATCATAGAACTGTCCCTGATATAATGGGTTGATATTTCCGATATTCTCCAGAGAATCTTTGTCAAGCTTCTCTGCAAGTCCTTCCTGGATCGCAGTTTCCAGAATATAGTCATCTGCGATCACGATATCATAGTCGCCGCCCTTTGCCATGGAAAGCTTCTCAAGCATGGTTTCATCTGTATCGAAGTTTGAATAAACAACCTTAACTCCTGTCTCTTTTTCAAAATCATCCAGAACTTCCTGCGGGAACATTCCCTCCCAGGTAAAGAGAACAAGTTCTTTATCATCTCCTGCATCCTTGAATCCGGTGAATGCTGTTCCTGCCATTAATGCACACATCACTACTGCAAGTACTCTTTTTTTCATAAATGATCTCCCTTCTTATGCTCTGCATTGTTGTCTATATCAGCCACTGTCCGCCTTCCACCGTATCGGCAGACAGCGGCCATCCTTTTTACTTTGCTTTTACTTTTGTCCAGAGTTCCGCAAATTTCTGCTTGATCTTTGGCTGCTGATAAGCAAAGATTTCGTTATTCGGGTTGGTTGTATCCGGAATATAAGAACTGATTCCGGCATAGTCCCCCTCCTTCATGGTTTCAAAAGCACTCTTCACTGTAGAAGTATACCCTACTTCTTCCGTATTGGAAAGAGCAGATTTATCACTGATCATAAAATCAATAAATTCATGGGCAAGCTGTACTTCGCTGCAGTCCTTTGTGATAACCATTGCATCATACCATCTGTTGGTTCCCTGTTCCGGTGTAAAGTAGTCCAGATTCGGATTTTCACTGATAATGTAAGATGCATCTCCGGAGTACACAACTGCCAGCGCTTTGTTTCCTGAAATCATGTTGTCGATCACATCATCGCCTGCATAGATCGGATCCATAGTGTCACGCTGATCGATCAGCCACTGATAAGCCTCCTCGATCTCAGCCTCATTTGTAGTATTCATGGAATACCCAAGTGCTTTTAATGCTATCATAAAGGAATCCCTCTCAGAATCATACATGTAAATATTTCCTTTATATTTCGGATTACACAGAAGATTCCAGCCATCTTTCAGATCAGCCTCATCTACTACTGTCTTATCATAAAGGATTCCTACTGTTCCCCAGAAATACGGACAGGAATAACGGTTGCCCGGATCATAGCTCTGGTTCATGACATCATTCAGCAGATTTTTCTTATTCGGAATTTCTTTCCAGTCAAGTGCCTGCAGATATTCTTCTTTGATCAGTCTCTCAATCATGTAATCAGACGGAATCAGCACATCATAAGTCTCACCGCTTGAAAGCTTGGTGTACATCATCTCATTTGACTCAAAAGTCTCGTATACGATGGTACAATCATATTCTTTTTCAAAATCCTCCAGCAGGGAAAGATCCATGTACTCTCCTGCATTGTAAACTTTCAGCACATGAGTGGACTGTGCCACGAATCCCCATTTGATCAGCCCTGCCGTAACGGCAACAACCAGAATTACAGAGACAATTTTTACTGCTTTCCTGTTCAGCTTTCTGGCTTTATTCTTAAACTTCGGAAGCAGATTGGACAAAAGCAGTACCACGATGATGACTACGATCACGATGGTTGACAAAGCATTGATCGTCGGATTGATACGCTTTGTCATATTATATACAACAATAGAAATATTCTTTACACCATTTCCTGATACGAAATAGGAAATAACGAAATCATCAAATGACATGGTAAATGCAAGCAGCGCGCCTGCGAAAATACCCTCTTTGATCATCGGCACGATAACCTTTGTCAAAGCCTGAAAAGGTGTTGCCCCAAGGTCCATGGCAGCATTTGCCATATTCGGATCCAGAGCCCTTACCTTCGGATAAACGCTGGTAATTACATACGGGGTACAGAACGCAATATGTGCCAGCAGCATAGTCAGATACCCTTTTCGAAATCCCAGAGAAGAGAACAACAGCATCAGGCTGATGGCAGTTACGATCTCAGGATTCAGGATAGGGATATTATTAATATTCAAAAGCAGTTCCTTGATTACCTTCTTTGATTTGGATAAACCGATCGCTGTAATGGTTCCAAGTATTGTAGAAACAATGGTCGCAATGATTGCAATGGTAACAGATACATAAACTGCCTTAATTACTTCCCCGTTACCGAGAAGTTCCTGATACCAGCGCAGGGAAAAGCCTGTAAATCTGGTCAGTGACTTGGATGAGTTAAAGGAAAAGATCATCGTCACCAGGATCGGCAGGTAAAAGAAAGCAAGGCAGAGTACTACATATAACATTGAGAAAAATTTATTATTACGTTTCATGCCGTCCTCCCTTATTCATCTTTATCCATCTTCTTCATCAGGCTCATAAAGATCAGAATGAGCACAGCCAGAATCAGAGAAATCGCACTTCCGAAGTTCCAGTCGCCAACAGAGATAAACTGAGACTCGATCAGGTTACCGATCAGCATGTACTGTCCGCCTCCGAGAAGTTTCGGAATAACGAATGTGGAAATAGACAGCAGGAATACCATCATGATTCCATTAAGCACACCGGGGATGGACAATTTCCAGATAACCTTTGTGAAGGTCTGGAATTTATTTGCACCCAGGTCATAGGCAGCCTCGATAAAGGATTTATCCATTTTGCTCAGGGATGTATGGATCGGGATGATCATAAACGGCATAAAGTTACAGACCAGACCAACCACTACGGAAAAGTCCG
>UMDQ01045670.1_pt1 | contig 11596 bp, 8 predicted proteins | sample 1964531 | NCBI WGS metagenome assembly UMDQ01 (sample SAMEA4835998, study PRJEB28245) | human gut metagenome | biome: gut microbiome; material: fecal sample | place: Denmark | collected 2008
CGGCGTCCTGCCGCTCGCCCGTCCGACCGTGCGCATCTGCGTGCCGGCTGAGGGCGACGGCAAGGCCGGCAAGGACGGCAATGGTTCACTGGTCTTCACCGGTCTGGCCTTCCACGGCGTACCTTCCGGCCATGAGTTCAACTCGTTCGTGCTCGGCCTGTACAACGCGGCCGGTCCCGGCCAGCCGCTGGGCGACAACCTGATCGAACGCGCGAAGTCCATCACAGACCCGCTGAACATCATGATCCTCGTCTCGCTCACCTGCACGATGTGTCCGGAAACCGTGCTTGCTTCCCAGCGCATTGCCTCCCTGAGCCCGGCCGTGCGCGCCGAAGCCTACGACGTCTCGCACTTCCCCGAACTCAAGGACCAGTACGGCGCGATGAGCGTGCCCTGCATCGTCATCACCCACGCCGACGGCACCCAGCAAGTTGAATTCGGCAAAAAGAGCATCCCCCAAATGCTCGAACTGGTCGGCGCGTAAGCCGCACGACCTCAGGTACTCAACAGCAACAACAACGATTCTGCCAAAATCGTGACGTACATCGATTGATGCGATCGATGCGCCCGACTCCGGCAGAATCGTTGTTTTGCGGCAGCTCAGCCTCGGTCTTCGACGGCCTTCGTGACGTTTCTGTCGCCGAGGTACTTGACCAAGCTGATGCTGATCAGGGCCACGACGAACAGGCCGGTGAGCACCGGAATCAGCGCGGCGTAGCGGTGGGCCTGATCAGGCGCGTGGGCAACTACGAACGAGGCCAACTGGTTGCCGGACAGACCGGCGAACGCCCAGGCGCTCAGCGTCAGACCGTGCGTGGTGGAGACGGTTTTGGTGCCGAAGTGCTGATCAAGCAGCACGGGCAGCGTCGAGAAACCGCCACCATAGCCCGCGTTGACGAGGAACAGCATGGCCAGCACGGCCCACAGCAGAGCGTTGCCGATGCTGTTGGTGAAGATCTGCAGCAAGCACACGGCAATCGACATGATGAAGATTACCTGATAGACGGTCTCGCGGCGCTTCAGGTGGTCGGAGAGTGTGGAGAAGCCCACGCGGCCAGCCGTGTTGAACACGGAGTCCACGGCGAGCACCAGTCCGATGATGCCGGAGATGGCGGCGGCAAACTTGGCGGGGCTCAGGTTGGCATACTGCGGGAAGGCCCTGAGCACATCGTGCAGGATGTCCTTCTCTTGGCTGATGAGGGCCAGGCCGCAGGTGATGTTGATATAGAAGGCTATCCAGATGCCCCAGAACACGGGCTTCTTGAGGATTGTCTTGCGGCTGACGTGTGAGGTCGCGGGATCGTACACCCAGCCGGCCGGACGCTTGATGAGCAGGAAGCCGACGAACATCATCACCGCGTAGACCGCGGCGAGGATGAAGAACATGCTGACCAGGCCAACCGTGCCGATGAGATATTCCATCAGTGGGCTGGCAATGGCCTTGGCCAGGCCGAAGCCGGCGACGGCGATGCCGGTGGCGAGGCCCTTGTTGTCGGCGAACCAAAGCATCAGGTTCTTGACCGGAGTCAGATAACCGACGCCCAGGCCGATGCCCATGATCGCGCCATAACAGATGAACACGCCCGGCAGGAAGTTCAGGGCGATGCTCACGCCCGTGCCGGCGAAGCCGACCACGAAGCAGACCATGGAGACGAGTGCGGATTTCTTGATGTTTTTCTCCACCATTGGCCCGGCAAACGCGGCGGACATGCCGAGGAAGAAGATGGCGAGTGAGAAGCCCCATTCCACGGAGGCGGGGCTGGCGTGGAGACGGTCAGCGATAAGCTGCTTGAACACGCTCCAGCAATAGACGGTACCGATTGGGATATGAATCAGCAGTGCAGGGATAATCGCGCTGGTCCAACGATTCTCGGTAAACCTTGCCATATATGGGCGGATCCTTTCGTAACTGGTGTACGATGGCCTGCCGGCCCGAACGAGAGTCGTATCGCCCATATCCACGCACATCACGACGGCATGCCCCTGTGAACCATCCGGGCTGCACGAATCGAATCAAATCGAATCGTGCGAACTGCGAACAATTCGCTAAACATCCTTGGTGTGCATTTCATCGGCGCTGCTGGCTCTTGTCGACGCCGACAAACAGAACTATAACGCTGTTATGGGGTTGCTGTGGCTGATTTCTGTGGTCGGAAGCTATGAGCTTTCTCACATCGAAAACAGTTATATGACGGTATCGGCGTGATTGATACGTGACGTCTGCCCGTGGACGCGGCATATCCCTCTCGGAAAACAATGACTCCGTCATGTCCATTTCTTGGTTTGACATGTTTTCGTTTGCAGCGTCGGTGCTCACCACGGTGACCGCGGCGTTCGAGTCGCCGGGCAGGGCCTCGACCGAGGGTCTCATCCTCGGCTGAGATGTGGGCGGTACTATGGATTCTTATCGATAAGGTTCGTGATATGCGGAGATGGTAACGATGGTGACCTTAAAGGATGTCGGCGAACTGGCCGGAGTGACCGCCACCACCGCCTCCGCGGCCCTGCGAGGCAAGGATTACGTCAAGCCCGAAACCACGCAACGCGTGCGTGACGCCGCCCGCAAACTCGGCTATAAAATCAACCTGTCTGGCCGGTCCCTGCGTTCTGGGCGGTCCGATACCATCACCTTCCTTACCTCGGGCCTCGAGGGCGACTATTTCTCCCATCTGGCCATGTGTGTGGCTGAGGAAGTGCACAAGCGCGACTCGCACATGCTCATCGAACTGTCCCGGTATCTTACCGACGACAACGATCTGTCGTACACGTTTTCGGACGGCATCATCGCCATCAATGCGCCACGTGCGGTCGATATCCTGAAGCGGCACCCGGCCGTCATGCTGGAAAACTACGACACCAGCCTGCCCATCGACACCGTGAACGCGCCGAGCGACGCCGGCTCACGGGCGGCGGTCCAGCATCTTATTACGCGCGGCTGTGCGCGCATCGGCATCGTCGGCGACAATCGCGATCTCAACAATCCCAACAATCCCAACATCATTCCCGGCTCGCGTGATATTCGTATGCGGGCCGCCAAGGAGACGATTCTCGCGGCCGGACTGCCGTTTGACGAGCGCCGCGATTACATCAAATCCTCGTGGTCGATTGACGGCGGTATCGAGGCCGGGCGCGGCTTGGCTAAGAAAGGCAAGTGCAAGTACGACGGTCTGTACTGCCTGAACGACGGTATTGCGCTCGGTATTCTGCGTGGTCTGGCGGATGATGGCGTGAGCGTGCCGGGCGATGTGCGCGTTATCGGCTTCGACGGCCTGAGCCAGGGTGCGTACAGCGTGCCAATGCTGACCACCGTGGCCACGGATTTCAAGGGCATGGCGGATACCGCGCTGACCTTGCTTATGCGGCGTATCGAGAACCCGGACGATGAATTCTTCCCGCAGACCGTGAACGTGGGCTATAAGCTCATCGAGCGTGAGTCTACTGCGGCGTGAAATGGCGTGAAACAGGGAAGTCCCACTCTGGCGAGTGGGACTTTACCGATATGCGCGGGTAAAAGGAAACCCCCGCTGAGTCGCGGGGGTTGCTGTGCTGCGATATGTTTTGCGCGCGCAAAGCTATTGCGCAAAACATATCGCTACGTTTTGGCCTTGGGAAGCCCACCGGGCTTCCCAAGCGGTGTTGGGCCGCACGCGCGGCCCAACACCGGCCAAAACGTCAGCCTGTGTTCTGCAGGCCAGCGGCGACACCTGAAACGGTGCAGAGGATCAGATAGATGAACCCTGCCTGCTGGCTTTGCGAGAGCTCTTCCTTGTCCACCTTCTTGCGCAGCGACTTGAGCGCCAGCACCTGGGTGACGGACAGCGCGTCCACGTACGGGGAGCGGATGCGGATGGCCTGGCCGAGCACGTGGCGGTGCTGCAGCGGCCACTTGTCGCCCACGATGCGCTCAAGTTAGTCCGGTCAATGGCTTTGGAAAATCATGGGGAGTGCGGCTGCGCGGGTTCGCTCCTCGACAAGGTGACTTGATTTGGGACCGCCGTTAACTTTCGTCAGACACATCGTAAATCCCGTCCAAGTATCCGTATCGTCCGTTGTGCTTGTCCTTCGAGAATTCGACGATATTGATGTTATCGTCAAGAGGAATGCCAGCCATGTGATTCGTGTTTTCGATAATGATGATTTGTTGTGAAACCGCTTGTTTCGCTAGATAGGAAAACAGGCCCACTTTCATGGATGAGTCTTCCAGGGGTCGTATTCCTTCGTCAAACCCATGCAGAGGCGTATCAATAAGCAGCCAACCCGGAGTATGCTTTGACTGTTCATTGAGATAATCATGAAATGCGAGCATAACAACGCTGTTAAGAAATGCGCAGTATCCCTTGCCTTGTTCATCAGCCTTGGAATACCCTGCTATTTCGACATCAAAAGAAGATCTGCTGAAATCTGCAGTATCAGCACCTTGAAAATGACATTGTTGCAGAATGCTGCGTATGGTGTTATTCATGGAATACCAGAAATCACTCTGGAAACATTCGCGTGGCTTGTATTTTTCATCATTCTGTGTTGCTTGACCAGCGTCATCGAGTGCCTTGTTGAAACGAGCATGCAGCGCTATGAGTTCCGCATATTCCGCATGCAATTGTTCTGCATGGGCAATTTGCTCAATATCTTGTTGCATGTGCTGCGCTGTTGGTTGAATGTCGGATTTGAGCGAATGCATATTTTGCCGATGCTGCTGTTTCTCCAGATGCAGCTCCTGTTGCACCTCATCGGCTTTGTCGACGAGGATGGCTAGATCGGTTTCAACGTCTGCTTGGATTCTGTGGATATGCTCAATTTCTGTTGAGACGATTAGAATGTCCTGTTCAGTCGGCACAGACATGTGGATGGGGCTGTGGCAAAACTGACATGTGGCGGGATAGGCATGTGTGCGGGCATGTTTCATTGCCTGTAGTTGCAAATCAAGACGTGCAGCGTCTGATTCGTATTGACTGATAAGTACCTTACGTTGGCGAATAAGTACCTCAAGGTGCTCATATTGTTGATTAAGCTGAGAGATATGTGAGATGGTATGGGCATCTCGATTGAGGAGAGTTTGTCTTTGCTGTTCTACGTGTAATGCTTTTTTGTGAAGGTCTTCCAAATAGGTGTGAATGGTCTTCCCCTCATTTGTTGCGATATGGCGCATCTCCTCAAGGTGTCTGATGCGAGGCTCTATATCATCCAACTGCTGATGGATGAACTGTTCCACGGCTTTTCTGCGGGCGTGACGTTCGCTGGCACTCTCTGTCTGTATGGAGTTGTCGATTTTTTCATCTTGAACTAGCACGAGCAACGAGGACAGACTTTGTGTGAGAGTTGCTAGAGAGGTACTTTTGGGGAAAAGAATGGAGGGGCGTGCACGTCCTATTTGGTCCTCGGGGACAATCATGAGATGTCTGATGGCATTCCATGTGAAAGCAACTGTATGGTAGGTTTCGTTTGTCGCTATTCTACGGGTTGATTCAACGCCTAGTAAGGCAAGAAGAACCGTATTGATTGATTTACCGGCACGTGATGAAACGGAGTAGGAACCGGGGACGATCATTGGGTTGCTGGATTTTACATGGATAGTGTTCTGAACGTGAATCGAACGACTAAGCGAAACCTCACCGCCGTTGGTCACGAACGTGACCTGTGCAATTTCATAGGCAGTTTTATCGGTAAAGGGGAGCTCTTTCCCTCCGCAGGCAAATTCCACGGTTTTTGCGATTCTGGTTTTCCCGGTGTTCGAAGCGCCGATAATGCAGTTCAGCCCGCATGTGAGATTAATGGCGGATTCCACTCCGTCCTTTCTGATTGCCGAAATTCGACGTATCCATGTGTTTCTCATAACTGGTTGTTCTCTTTCGTTATTCGGTTCATGATGGTTTCATAATCGTTTTTTATCAAGAGCTGAACAGCCTGTCGATAGGAGGCAGCGTAATCGCCGTGCAATGCTTCCGAATATTGGAAACATTCCGGAGTGGCGCGGTACAACAGGCAAGTGGAATCCACGGTTGCTGCTCCAACGATTACGAGTTGGGCTAATCCTGCTTGTATTCGTTTGCGACGAGCATCATATTCGGCTAAAGCATGTGGACCATCGCCGTGAAGATTGCGCTGTCCGAATCCGAATGTTTTCATATAGGTGGCGATAAGGTCAATGGCTGTGATTTCGTCAATTGTGGAAGGTCTAGAAAGAAGGGGAAGGCATAATGTCAATCGTGTTGCTGTTTCCTGTGTTGTGTTAAATAATGAATTATTCATTTTCGTGTACCCACTCCAGCATATGGTCGTTGACCAGCATATGACACAGCCCTTTCTTTTCCGCTGCCTTAATCATTGATGGGAATTGGGCTATAACTGAACCGGATAGGGGGGAAACCGGCTGCCTGAGATAGCGTTGCTCGCATGCGTAACAGTCCATCGGCGTAATCAGATGCGCAGGTATCGCATATTCCGTCATAAAGATCAACCTTCAGTGCATCAAATTCTTGCTCTCCGTTTTCTATAACATCCCGTAGATTCCTGCGCATTCCTTCCGCATCGTAAAAATATTCACGTTGCTTGGCGTATTCAGGACGACATGTCTGAGGAAGATCGTCGGAACAGTTGATTGGCTTGTGCAAGTGATCGGCATAGGCGGCTTGCATCTGCGTGAGGTATGTCTTTTCAAGATGATCATCTGGTTTATCCGGTGGAATTGGATAAGCCTTCCAGGGGACCGAAGAGCGCCCAAGGTGCAATTTGCCGTTGTTGATGCGACCAGACGCCAGAGGTAAGTTTTCGAAAATATCGAATTTCGGCTGAAAGCTTATGCCGTCGATGAGAATGTCACGTCCACCGGCATTCGCCTGGAGTATTGACAGAAGCCATTTTCCTGTGGCAGAAGGAAGCTCACTGATATCCGTAACTCTAATATTTGCCTTGATAAGCTCCTTTTGAAAATCGGCAAGGGCATCAATGCTGATATCGCAGCAAAGACGTTCTACTTTCGAGATATCTAGGCGCTGATAAAACTCGGCGGCTTTCCAGGCAGGAATCTTCTTGCGACCGTTATAAAAACGAGTCAGATCAGTATCGTTGATTCCAGACCAGACCCCGGTGGTAATAGTGGTCTTTCCGGGTTTGCGGTTTCGATGATGTTGGGGAAGTGGATTTCTTAGACCGTCATCCTCTAACACAGCATCGAAGAAATCCTTCATAAATCCCTTTTTGTGGTGGTCTACGCCAGATATATAAGGGTTTACGAGCTGACAGAAGACTCCCAGAGCATAGGTAGCAGTAGTTTCGGCCAAGTGAGTCTCCTTCTCGTCTCCATTTGTCTTCATCCGTCGCCTTCCCATGAGGTCACTGTTCCTACGATGGAAGCCAGATTCAGACGAATAAGCCGGTAAAACACTGGAATATCGCCAGTATACGCCGCTTACAGCTGGATCAGAGAAGCGCAACTTTCGTCTATTGAAAGGATTTGAGACCAGACACATCGTAATTTCTTCTTCAACTCGATGTCATGCGATAACCGGTTATAGAAGTAGGGCATTGGGCTGTTCATCCGTTGTGCCGCAGTGAAGCTGACTGGGGCTTTTAACTAATCACATGCATGAGATCTGCCTGCTTATTCATGGTGACGCGTCGGTTTTCTCCTGAACTGACGCGTCATGCTTATCCAGCAGGTTGGATGCTCATGTGGTGGCCTATGCAAGCAGGTCTCGAAGACCCAATAACTGGGTGGGATCGAGACTGGAATGAGAATTTCATTGAAACATGAGGCAATGCGCGCCGGTAATGTGTCCGTAACTGATATATACAACTGTTCGGAAGTGGAATTACGGACGATGGTTGAACGCGATAGATGTTTGCGCGCAATCCGTATGGGTTGTTCGCCACGTGATATTGCACTACGTACCCCTCAAACGATACTTCAGGAATTGTGGAATGCGGAGGAACGTTCCGCTCACGCTTATTATCGATCGGACCGTGTCAGCGGAGTTATTTGCTCCTATGAGGATTTGGTTGGTGCAGGGCGGGAACCCCAGGGGTGTTCTGCTTCTTCTGAGGATATTCTCTTATGCGCGGAGGATGCGAGAGAAAGAGCTAACTGTTTGCAAGCTATCTTTGCGGAGATCGAAAAACTGCCAGCAGGTCAGCGCAATATCGTCAGGGGTGTACTGGTAAAGGGGGCATCTCAATCAGATATGGCACGAGAGCTGGGCGTGTCCCGAGCTGCGGTGTCCAAACAGCTTTCAACGGCTGTGCGCAAAATTCGTGCCGCTATTCGCGACGAAAGCAAAGAAACGAAGAACACGACAACATCAGCAGTTTGTGAAAGAAAGGAGCATTAATGGTTCATTTCAGTGTTATCAGAGTGAAAGGAAGCCCGTCATATGACTTCGATGCATGCGGAGACATTTTGGCTATGGCCAAAGCTGTAGGTGTCATGACGGAAAACATGCGCACTGATCGCTGCGACAATACACAGTGTGATGGAAGTCGTTGTAAGGGAAACACTATGTTTCGGTTGGAGTTAGACACCGAAAATCGCAGAGTTCATCGCAGACGCCATGCCAGATGAAACGCCCGAGGTTAACACCTCGTGGCGAAACGGCAGTGCAGGTGAGGGCAGATATTGGGTCTGCCTTCAGCAACAGGTCCCGAAGGAGGACATCATGACTGATCAGATGGTGCTGCAGACGCAGCAGTGGCTGAACAAGACATACGGGAATGATCCCCGATTCAAGAAAATCAACCCGGACGGCAGAACTGGTTGGCCGACAATCTATGCGCTTACTCGCGCATTGCAGATTGAATTGGGCATCCAGTCCACTGCCGATAACTTCGGTCCTTCCACCCAGCGGTTATTCAAGCAGCGGTATCCGAATGGGGTGCGGCAGCAGGCAGTTGCGGACAAGAGCACTTCCAACGTGTATTCCATCATTCAGGGGGCGCTGTGGTGCAAGGGCTACTCCACTGGTGGCAACATCTCACAGCATTTCTACGACGGAACAGGTTCCGCGATCAGGAAGCTTAAGGCTGATATGGGCATAGAGGGAGATTCCAGCGTAGACGTTGAGATCATGGGGGCGTTGCTCTCGATGAAGCAGTTCGTGCTGCTGGCCTCTTATGGCGGTATCGACTCCGTCCGTAGGGCACAGCAGTTCATCAACAAAGCATATCGTCCATACACGGGCATCATTCCGACTGATGGACTGTACGGCAGGGAGATGAACACGGCTCTTATCCAGGTGCTTCAGTCGCTTGAAGGTTTTTCACCCAGTGAGGCAACGGGGAATTTCGGCAACGGAACTAGATCTCGTTTGAAAACGATAACAGCAAATAACGCATCCTCTAATGAGTCGTGGGTCTGGCTCGCCAGCACGGCTTTGGCGTGTAATGGGATCGGGGGCGGGCCGACCTTCGTATGGACGAGCACGTTCGCCAATATCGTGAAAGCGTTCCAGGAGCGTTATGCCATTGCTGTGACGGGCTCTATTGATTCGACCACGTGGATGAGCCTGTTGACATCTAAAGGTGATCCTGACCGTCCGTGTGTGGCCTGTGACACTAGGTTCGAAATTACCGACGCCAGGTTGGCGACGTTGAAGGCAGACGGGTATGAAATCGTGGGACGTTATCTGACGGAGCCTGGCCAGTCGTCGTTGGCGCCCAAGGATTACTTTAAGGCCATCCGTCCGGGTGAGCTCGAGCGCATCACTCGGGGCGGCATGCGGTTCTTCCCGATCTTCCAGGAGTACTCCACGAAGCTGGAGCATTTCACCCCGGCAAACGGCGCTGCTCATGCCAAGACCGCTCGTGAGGCGGCGCAGCGTCTTGGCATCCCTCCCACCCATATCTACTTCGCTGTAGACTTCGATGCGACCGATGACCAGGTGACCAGCAATATCCTGCCATACTTCCGTGCGGTTTGTTCGTCTCTTGGTGGTGGATACGGAGTAGGGATTTACGCGTCCCGCAATATTTGTTCCCGCGTCATCGGTGCGGGATGCGCGAGTAACGCGTTTGTGTCCGACATGTCGACGGGATTCTCGGGCAATCTCGGCTTCCCCATCCCGGACGGTTGGGTCTATGACCAGTTCACCGAGATTGACGATTACAAGGGCCAGGGCTGGGATCTGGACCGTGTTGCCTATTCCGGGAAGGTATCAGCATGCGCTTCACTGTTGCCTGCCGTGCTAGTGCCTGCGCCTGATCCCGATCCCGTCTCGCCAGAAACGGATCCGCTGCTAAGATGGGTCGCCGTCACGGAGCAGGAGTGTCGCAAAGCCCTTGCCGCTCTGGGTACCCAGGTAGCGGTTTACGAGGACAGCATCGGTCAATTCATCCTGGAATGGCTCCGCAAACCTGAATACTGGTCGGAAGGCGGTAGCGGGACACAAGCAATGTGGCACGCATATACTCCTGAAGTTTCGACTCCGCCCGACTTGGACGCGGCGCGTGTGGTATGTGCCAATGTATGCGAAGCACAGCCTTCAATTAAAGAGAAACTGCCATCGACTCGAGATGTTGCACACATGGCTGCAACTGCTCTCGGATACCTGACATGGGGTATCGAAAACAATCCAGCCAAATATGGTCTAGGCGATTTAGGTGGCTGGCCTCTCGACTTGTTGCAGATCTGGGGTGCCTATCGCCGTGACGGCAAGCATGCCGACTTGGCAGCATGGCTCTATAAGCACCTTGGGAAAGATGAAGGATTCGGGTACGATGACGTTCTTGCGGATGCAGATGCATGGCTAATTGCTTCTAGTATGAGGAAACGATCCGGTTCGACGGTTCTTTCTGCTGCTATGCGTGAAACGTTTAAGCAGAGTGAGACCCATCGTATCGTTCGATTCTACGACGAACGTTTTGCATCAAGCGCAGATAATGTGGTGAGTGCATATTCAACAATGGCGGACGGTCTTGATGCACTTGGTTTGACAAATATTGGAATGAGCGAAAGCATCCTAAAAAAGGCTGCCGGTACAGACAAGCTTCCTGATAAGCAGGAAGCTGAAGTGAGTGCTCGGGCGTTCGCTGCATTCATTGATCAGCCAAGACGGTAGCTCGCATAATGCATTATGTGTGGGCAGATGTGTCGTCTGCCCACACATTCGCTGTTGTGCTTTCGATTTGGAATTCCTCTGCCAGATACGGGGAAACTTCTAAAAGGCCGCTATGCCGAGGAAGAGTCCTGTAATACCGGTGGCCATCAATACGATGATGGTGATGATTCCGGCGAAGATGCGTACAGGAAGGGTTTCTTTTCCATGGTTTGATGGGCTGTCCGCAACTAATCTCATTACTCCAGCTGTAACCCAGCAAACTGCGCCCAGGACTAGTGCCAGGAATTCTCGACACCATTCCGTTTCAAGTGCGGGAATGCCGACGATTGATGACGGGTCGCTTGCCAGTCTTGGCGGAATAGCGCATAGGATACGCTCCAATATCAGGTAAGGGGTATCAAAATGGATCAGAGTCAAAGCGAATGGGAGCTGTAGCGCCAGTCCTATCCACCACAGCGTGCGTCGGATGGTCGCGAGTCTGTCGCCCGGCCTAGTGTCCGGCTTGCCGCCTTCGCCCTCCGTCCCGGCACCGTCCGCGGGCGTGTGGTCCC
>UMDQ01006696.1_pt1 | contig 11204 bp, 9 predicted proteins | sample 1964531 | NCBI WGS metagenome assembly UMDQ01 (sample SAMEA4835998, study PRJEB28245) | human gut metagenome | biome: gut microbiome; material: fecal sample | place: Denmark | collected 2008
TGCGCCTGATCAGGCGTCAAGGTGCGGCGGGCTCCGTCGGACGACACCGCCGCGCAATATGCTTCCTCGGCCGTGCGCGCGGTCTCGCGAGGCGTGAATAGCCGTGGCAGCAGCGTCCATGCCGCGATCAGCGCCGCAACAACAAGTATGACGGCTGCAATCAGCGCGCCCGCGCCATGGGAGCGGCGTCTGCCGTACCGCACCTGTTGTCCCATTGCGCCTCCAATATTTCGGTGTCATGGCTGACCGTGACCGGCTGGCCTATGCAGCATGCGAGATTTGCCGTGTTCCGGCTCGGCCGTCATCATGACAGCGTGGCATATCCACCTGAACGGCGGCTGCGCCATCACGCGACTTTGTGACAATTCTTCACGCTTCCTGACATCCGCGCAATCAGACCGGGGAATGATACACCGACATCTCTATTGCAAGTTCGACGCGGCTGATAAGTCGATTCGCAATCGTCTATTTGCGTTTCAAGGGGCTGATTTGCTCGTTCCGAGACATCCACTTCCGTTTCGAGGGGCTGATGTCCGAGTAGCGACAGCTCCAAAACGGCGAAATGACGTTGGCATGAAGCCATTCGTACTTGGGTTTTGGCCAATGACCAGCCCCTTGAAACGGAAGTGGATGTCCCCAAACCACGAAATCAGCCCCTCGAAACCGAGAATGGCGGTCGGGATTGCTCCGACACCAGGGGAGCTGCTGCCGCTATTGTGTGAAAGGCGATTTGTACCGGGTTGAAGGAGAGGAACACATGGCACAATTGCAGCCGTACTGCGCGATTGAGGGCAATGATGATGGATTGCCCGTCGTGTTCGTGCATGGCATGGGTGTGGACCATCGTTCGCTGATGATGCTCGACAAGGCGTTTGACGGCAATGATTCAATTCGCCGTATATATCTGGATCTGCCCGGTTTCGGCCGTACGCCGGCATTGCCCGAGCATGCCTGCGGGCTGCCGGAAATGGCGGATTGGCTGCAAACGGCCATTGACGGCCTTGTCGGTAAAGCGGCTCCATTCGCCATGGTCGGCAACTCGATGGGCGGTGCGCTTGTCCGCGAAGTATTGGCGCGCGAACCTCGCCGAGTGGCCGGTATGGCATTGATTGCGCCGGTCGTGGACCCGCAGCATGCCGGCCGGCATGTGGCCGAACATGTGGTTGCACAGCCCAATCCCAAGCTGACGCACTCCTTGCCACAGGAACAGGTGTTCGATTTCATTACCATGGGCGTCAACCAGTCATTCGACGCGTGGCGGCGCTACCAACGGTTCATCCTGCCCGGCGTGGCGTTGTGCGACCGTGCGGCATGCGAACGACTGGATCAGCGTTATTGGCTGGCCGATAATCCCGAGGAAATGCTCGGCACATATGCGGGTCCGGTGCTCATCGTCACCGGCAAGCAAGACCAGATCGTCGGATACGAAGACCAGCAAGCCCTGTTGCCGCACTATCCCAACGCCACCTTCGTGACTCTGGATAATGCCGGTCACAACGCGCACATCGACCAACCCGAAGCCGTCATCACGCTCGTGCGCGAATGGGTGGCTCATATGGCGTTCGTTCCGTTGAGCTGACGGTCTGCCGACAGTCTGCCGAAGCCTATATGCATATGAGCGACCAATGCCGGTTGACGCAATACGCCTTGCAAGGTATATCGTTTTTCGATATAGTCATATCGATGTTCGCGGTGTCGCCAAAAACGTCGGCACCTGAAAGGACCGGGCTATGAAAAACTACATGAACCGATGGGTGTTGCTCGCGTTGAAAGCCATCGTGATTCTGGTCTGGCTGGCCTGCCTATGGGGCCAACTATTCGCCGTACCGGGATTGAGCGGCGCGCTGGCCGGCCTCTGCCCGAGCCAGACGTCGATGCACTGGTCATATCTCATTATGGGCGTGCTGTTCCTGCTCTGCATCGAAGCGGCGTTCGTGGTCGTATGGAAACTGTTCTCCTTGTCCGGATCGGGCGCGAACTTGAGCAGGTGATTTGAGATGACGATTCGCATCAATCTCGACGTCATGATGGCCAAACGCAAGATTGGCGTCGGCGAGCTCGCCGAACAAATTGGCATCACGCCCGCCAACGTGTCCATTCTGAAGAACGGACGTGCCAAAGCCGTCCGCTTCACCACATTGGACGCCATCTGCAAGGCACTCGACTGCCAACCCGGAGACATCCTCGAATGGGAAGATGTCGATTGATCGACACGCCACCGGCTCGAACTCATGGTTCAACTTGTAGTCTCTCTCAAAATCAATGATGCCCTATCATCCTGCAAGACGATAGGGCATCAGCATGTGATTATGCGCAGCTGATATGTCGCGTTGTTATCACTCGGCGTCCGCGGCCGGTGCCTCCTTGGGCGCGGAGAGGAAGTGCTCCTCGCTGGGCAGCACGGCGTTCAGGATTACGGCCACCACGAACGACACGGCGATGCAGTTCGAGGCGAAGATTTGTTGGAACAGTGCCGGGAACTGCGCGAAGATGTCGCTCACCTGGGTGAAGCCGATGCCGATGGTCAGCGAAAGCGCCGCAATCGTGATGTTGCGCTGCGTGAAGCCCGCTTCGGCGATCATCTGGAAGCCCGAAAGAATGATGTTGCCGAACATCATGATCGTGCAGCCGCCGAGCACCGCCTGCGGCAGCGAGTTGAACACCTCGGCGATGGCCGGCACGAAGCTCGCCAGCACCAGAATCAGTCCGCCGGAGAGAATCACCTTGCGGTTGACGACCTTGGTCATGGCCACCAATCCGATGTTCTGCGCGAACGAGGTCAGCGGCAGGCATCCGAACAGGCCGGATACGGTGGAGATCAGGCCGTCGCCGGCGATGGCGCCCGCGGTCTCGCGTTCGGTGGGCGTACGGTTCAGGCCCACCTTGGTCAGCGCGGCGGTGTCACCCAGCACCTCGACCGAGGAGACGACGTAGAGCAGGCCGATGGAGATGATCGAACCCCAGTCGAACTCAGGCTTGAACGGCATGAACTGCGGCACGGACACGATGGCGAGGTTCTGGAAACCGGAGAAATCGACCTTGCCCATGCAGATGGCCGCCACATAGCCGACCACCAGGCCGAACAGCACGGACAGCTGCTTGGCCGTGCCCTTCATCAACAGCTGGAACGCCAGGCAGGCGACCAAAGATATAAGCCCGAGCGTCAGGTTCTGCCAGCTTCCGAAGTCCTTGGCTCCGCTGCCGCCGCCGAAGCTCGTGGCACCCACGTTAAGCAGCGAGAAGCCGATCGACGTGACCACGATGGCGGAGACGATGGGCGGCACGAACCGACGCCAATACTTGGCCGTCAAACCCAGCACGAGTTCCAGCAGGCCACCGACCATTACCGCGCCGGCCACTGCGCCATAGCCCTTGTCTGCGCAGATCGCCACGGCGGCCGCCACGTAGGTGAAGGAGATGCCGGTGACCATCGGCAGACGCGAGCCGATGAGCCACGCGCCGTACAGTTGCAGGCAGGTGCCCAGGCCCGCCACCAGAAGGCCGGCCTGGATGATGGTGGCCGATTGGGCCGGGGTCATTTTCGCGGCCGAGGCGACGATGAAGATCGGGGCGAGGTTCGCCACGAACATGGCCATCACATGCTGCAGGCCGAACGGAATGCCCTTCCAGAAGGATACTGGCGCGTTCAGCGAAGACAGCGCCTCAAAGGATACGGAATTCTTGGTTTTCTTCTCTGACATGATTCTTTTCTTCTCTCTGTTGCTCCCGCTGGCGGGAGCAGTCAATGTGCTCAGTGCCTAAATGTGATTTCGCCGGTCTCGGGATTCATGGACTCGACGATGGCCAGCGAATCCACATCGTAGCCTTCGGCACGCAGCGCGTCACCGCCGCCCTGGAAGCCCTTCTCCACGGCGATGCCAATGCCCTCGACCGTGACACCGGCCGCCTCGCACAGGTCAATCAGACCGCGCAACGCCTTGCCGTTGGCCAGAAAATCGTCAATAAGCAGCACATGGTCGCCGGCGTTCAGATATTTCTTGGCCACGATCACCGGGAACTCCTTCTGCTTGGTGAAGGAATAGACCGTGGTGGTGTACTGGTCGCCGTCAAGGTTGATGGACTGCGCCTTCTTGGCGAACACCACCGGCACATTGCCGAAATGCTGGGCCGCCACACACGCAATGCCGATGCCGGACGCCTCGATGGTCAGAATCTTGGTGATGTGCTTGCCGGCGAAATGAGCGGCCCATGCCGAACCCATGCGGTCGAACAGGCGTACGTCGCACTGGTGGTTCAGAAACGCGTCCACCTTGAGCACATTACCCGCCTTCACCGTTCCCTCGCTTTGGATTCGCTCCTCAAGTTCCTGCATTGAACCTCCCATTGTTGTATGTCAGTGAATGATATGGATACTCGTAAGTGTACGTTGTCCTGCGCTGACCCGTGCATGTGGTAAACATGAATGTCGCGATTCAAAGGGAGGCAACAGTGTACGACGAGCCGGAAGTCATCGCACGCAGCGCGCAGGAACTCGTAGGCGATCTGAACCCGCAGCAGGCGGAAGCCGTGCAATACCGCGGTCAGGCGCTACTGATCGGCGCCGGTGCCGGCTCCGGCAAAACCCGTGTGCTGACCCGCCGCATCGCCTGGATCTTGAGCCAGTTCGGCGCATGGCCGAGCCAGATTCTGGCCATCACCTTCACCAACAAGGCCGCCGCCGAAATGCGCGAACGACTCGGCTCGCTGATCGGCCCGGTGGCCCAGCGCATGTGGGTCTCCACCTTCCATTCCGCCTGCGTGCGCATTCTGAGGCGCGACGGCAAGTCCATCGGTCTGAAGTCCGGTTTCTCCATTTATGATTCCGCCGACTCCGAGCGACTCGTCAAAATCATCGCCACCGAATTCAACCTCGACATCAAGCGCTACACTCCACGCTCGATCCTCGGCCATATCTCCGACCTCAAGAACAATCTGACCGGTTGGAAGGAAAACCTCGCCGTTCACGCGCCCGACTTCACGCCTGGCCAGCGCGGCTACCAGTTCGGCACGGTGGGCGACCTTGAAGCCATCTATGCGGTGATCTACGCCGAATACGAGCATCGCTTGGCCCTGGCCAACGCCGTCGACTTCGACGATCTGATCGGCCGCACGGTCGAGTTGCTGCGCACCGACCCGGCCGTCGCCGAGTACTACCATCACCGCTTCCGTTACATTCTCGTCGACGAGTATCAGGACACCAACCACGCCCAGTACGTGCTTGTGCGCGAGCTGGCCGGCGTGGACACGGGGGAGAAGGCCATCCCGGGCGCGCCGAACGCCGGCAAGTCCGGCCCCGCCTGGATCACCGTGGTGGGCGATTCCGACCAGTCCATCTACGCGTTCCGTGGCGCCGACATCCGCAACATCCAGGACTTCGAGCAGGACTTCCCGAACGCCAGGACCATCATGCTCGAACAGAACTATCGTTCGACGCAGACCATTCTGGACGCGGCCAACGCGGTGATCAGCAACAACGAGGGCCGCAAGCCCAAGAAACTGTGGACCGCGCTCGGCAAGGGCGAGCCGATCGTCGGCTACGCGGCGGACAACGCCCAGCAGGAGGCCCAGTGGGTGGCCACCGAAATCGCGCGCCTGCACGCCGAAGAGGGCATCTCCTACTCCGACATGGCGATCATGTACCGCGCCAACGCCCAATCCCGCTCGCTCGAAGAGGCGCTGATCAACACGAATCAGCCGTATCAGCTCGTCGGCGGCACCAAGTTCTACGAACGTCGCGAAATCAAGGATGCGCTGGCCTATTTGCAGGCGCTCGTCAATCCGGACGACGATGTGAATCTACGTCGTATTCTCAACGTGCCCAAGCGCGGGCTTGGCGACCGCGCCGAAGGCGTGCTGCTCGCCTACGCGCGCGAGCATGGCACCAGCTTCTTCTACGCACTCATGCACTTGGATGAGATCGAGGTGCCGACCCGCACCGCCACCTCGCTACGAGCATTCCGCGATCTGATGGGCGCGCTCTCGCAGTTCACGCACGCGCACGACTCCAAGCCCAGCGAGATCGTGGCCGAAGTATTGGAGAAGTCGGGCTTAAGGGCCGAACTTGAGAAATCCGTGGATCCGCAGGACGCCTCCCGTCTGGAGAACCTCTCCCAGCTGCAGTCCACCGCAGCCGAATTCGAACAGAACACGCCTGACGCCACGTTGTCCGCATTCCTGGAGACCACTGCGCTCGTGGCCGACTCCGACCAGCTGCCCGGTGAGGCGGAGGACTCCGGCAAGGTGACGCTCATGACCTTGCACACCGCCAAGGGCCTCGAATACCCGGTGGTGTTCCTGACCGGCATGGAACAGGGCACCTTCCCGCATTCGCGTTCGATGGAAGACACCACTGAACTGCAGGAGGAACGCCGACTCGCCTATGTGGGCATCACGCGTGCCAAGCAGAGACTGTATGTCACGCGCGCCGCCGTCCGCTCCCAGTGGGGCCAGGCCGCCGATATGATGCCCAGCCAATTCCTCGACGAAATTCCGGATTCGCTGATTGATTGGAAACGCCGTGAAGCCGGCGTGGAGCGTATGCGCGCCAACTGGGAGACCGATGGATTCGCCGACGATTTGGGCGGCTGGGATGATGACGATTTCGGCGGTGCCACGTTTGGCGGGTCGTCGACGTTCGGCTCGCGTGGTTCGTCCGGTTCGGGTTCGTCCTATGGGTCGCGGTCGCGGTATGGGTCGTCGTATGGCTCGGGTTCCGGCTCCTCGTCGTATGGTTCCCGTTCAGGTTCTTCGTACGGTTCCCGTTCATCATCATATGATTCCCGCTCCGGCTCGTCCTCCTACGGGTCTCGCTCCCGTTCGGGGTCGTCTTACGGGTCGCGTTCCCGTTCCGGTTCTTCATCCGGTTCATATGGCGGCACCCGTGGCGGCAAGGTCACCACGCGCCGCGCCACACCGAAATCCGGCTCGACCGGCTCTGCCGTGCCCAGCTCGAAGCTCACCAAGGACAATGGCCTGAATATCGCCGACTTCGCCGTGGGCGACATGATCAGCCACGACCAGTACGGTCTCGGCAAGGTCACCGACGCGCAAGACAAGGGCCGCAATTCGGTAATCACCGTGGACTTCGGCTCCGCCGGCGTCAAACGCCTCATGCTCCGCGTAGCACCTATTGAGAAGTTGTAGATAGATTGGCCCCTCTGACGAGGGGCTGAGTTATATACCAAATAAATTCACAAAAAACAAGACTTGTGTTCTTCATCACTATCTGGGCATAATGCGGAGGTTGCGTCTACGAGCCCTGGGAACAGGGGAGAGGAAAAAGTAGTTATGAAGAACAAGCTGTTTGCATCCGTGCCCAATATTCTGTTCGGCGCGCTGATCACCATCGCGCCCCAGACCTTTGCGCACGCCTGCACCGGCCATGACATGCCGGGTGCCTGCCACTACTCGCAGCAGGCGGCCACCGGCATCGGCGTCGTCATCCTCGTGTTTGGCGTCGTGGCTTTGTTCGTCGCCCCGCAGATTCGCATCGGCCTCAATATCGCCGCCGCAGCCAACGCCCTGCTGCTACTCGCCGTACCCACCTTCCTGATCGGCATCTGCAAGGGCGCGATGATGCACTGCCGCATGGTTATGCTGCCCACGCTCATCGTGCTCGGCGTGCTCACCATCGTGTTCGCGGCCATCGCCATCTGGCTCGACTCTCGCGCCGCCAAGCGCAACTGATCGAGCAGACGGCCGGAGCCCAGCCATTCCGAACGCTGGACTCCGGTCTCGCTTATTGCAACCGCACTATAAGCAACATAAGGACTCATCGTGCCATCCCATATCGCATTGCGCGGCCTTCCGATTGAAAACCTCAAACGCAAGCCGTTCCGCACCGGCGCACTGCTCTCCGTCGTCACCATCCTCGCGCTGACGTTCTTCGGCGGCACCATGCTGACCATGAACCTCAACACCGGAATGACCAGTATGGAGAAGCGCCTGGGCGCCGACCTTATGGTCGTGCCGCAAAACACCGCGCAGAAGGCTGAAGCGCTGCTCACCAGCGGCAATCCCAGCACTTTCTATTTCACCAAAGACATCGCCGACGAGGTCATGCAGGCCGACGGCATCGCACAGGCCACCGAACAGACCTATATATCATCGCTGGCCGCCGCCTGCTGTGCCGAAAAGCTGCAGATCATCGGTTACGACCCGGACACTGACTTCGTCATCGAACCATGGGTCGCATCCCAGTTCGAAGGCCCCCTTGAAGACGGTCAGATGATTGCCGGCGCAAACGTCAACGTGTCCACCGACGGCACCATCGAACTCTACGGCCATAAGTGGCCGGTCGTCGCCCAGCTCGCCAACACCGGCACCAGCCTCGACAATTCGGTGTTCATCAACCAAAACACCGTGCCTGATATGGTCGCCGCCTCGGCCAAGGTCTCCAAGCAGGTCATGCCCGCCGAATATGCAGGCGAAGCCGTCTCCACCGTGATGATCAAGACGCAGCGGGGTTACGAAGCGCAGACCGTGGCTGAAAACATCAAGCGTCTTGACTCCCGGTTCGCCGATTTGGGGTACGTATACCCCGGCGGCATCACCGCCAACACCAGAACTTCGCTGACCGCGCTTGTCACCTACCTCATGATTTTCGTGGCGGTGATCTGGGTAATGGGCGTGATTGTGCTGCTCGCCGTATTCGCCTCGTCGGTGAACGAACGCAAACGCGAATTCGCGTCCCTGCGCATCATGGGCGCCACGCGCGGCATGTTGAATGCCATCATTCTGAAGGAATCCGCCATCATCGGTCTGATCGGTGGCGTAATCGGCGTCGGCGCGGCCAGCCTGGTGATTTTCCCATTCAGTTCGCTGATCGGCAAACAACTTCAATTGCCGTATCTGCAAGCCAGCCCGGTTGCGGTGATCGGATTCATTGCCGTGACCATTGTGTGCTCTACGGTCATCGGCATCATCGGTTCGCTGGCCACCATGTGGCGTCTCGGCCGGCCCGAAGCCTACCTGACCCTGCGAGAGGGGGAGTGATATGACTGAGACAACTACGCCGACTCAGCCGACCACGGTTGAGCCGACCAAGCTCCAGCCGACCACGCCAGCTCAGCCGAACGCGCCGACTGCGCCGGATTCGCCGCACGTAACCGAGACGCCCTCCCCGGACCATCTGCTGACCTTGACGGACCTGACCCGCCAGTTCGTCCGCCGCGGCACGCCGTTCGACGCCGTCAGCCACGTGAACCTCACCGTCGATGCCGGCGAATTCATCGCCATCGTCGGCCGGTCGGGCAACGGCAAAAGCACGCTGATCAACATGGTCGCCGGGCTGATTCGCCCGACCTCGGGAACCGTGAGCGTGGCTGGACGCAATGTGGCCGACTTGGGCGATAAAGCACTGTCCGTGCTGAGGAATCGCACCATCGGATTCGTGACCCAAAGCCAGACCCTGCTCGGCAACCTGACCGTGCTCGACAACGTGATTCTGCCCGCAACGATGTTTCCGGAGCCGCTGCCGTTCGCCCAAAACGCAGAAGCAACGGATGCCGTTGCTCAGGTGGACGCTGTTGCGTCGACCGATGCCGTGGCACAAGCCGCTGCCACCAATGATGAAGCAGCCGCCGACCTGTTCATGCCGGATGTCATTGCGCCAATCACAGACCGGGAAAACACGCCGTCAAACACGGCTGCGAGCCGTCCGGACCTGTTCGCCACCCGAGCTCGCATGCTGCTCACCCAGCTTGGTGTCGCCGATCTGGCAGACAGCTACCCGCGCGAGCTGTCCGGCGGTGAAATGCGGCGCGTCTCCATCGCCCGCGCGCTGATGAACCAGCCGAGCCTGCTCATCGCCGACGAGCCGACCGGCGACCTCGACCAGGAGAGCACCGACATTGTAATGCGTCTGCTCAGAGACCAAGCCAACAACGGCACGGCGATTCTCATGGTCACCCATGATCCCGATGCACTCGAATACGCAGACCGGGTGTATCGCATGGACGCCGGAGTGCTGTCCATAGCCTCGGTGTAATATGGTCTGCTGGTGTCTGCCAACAGGTAGATACCGTCTGGAGTCATAGCCCATCAGCGGGTCGGCGGTAGGTGATCGCAAGAAAACCAACCCGTTCGTGTTCGTTCACGACGAAGCGCTGGGGAGGCCCGGCTCAGCGCTTGCCAGGCATATGCAAGGCAAGCGTTCCGTTCAGATAACGACAGAAGGATTAATCCAATGACGAACGTTCAGCGTTCTCGCCGTCAGGTGCGTCTGTCTCGCGCCCTCGGCATCGCACTGACCCCCAAGGCTCAGCGCATCTTCGAAAAGCGTCCGTACGCTCCTGGCGAGCACGGCCGTGACCGCCGCCGCACCGAGTCCGATTACGCGGTGCGTATGCGCGAAAAGCAGCGTCTGCGCGCTCAGTACGGCATCTCCGAGAAGCAGCTTCGCGCCGCTTACGAGAAGGCCACCCGTACTGCCGGCCAGACCGGTAACGCCATGCTGACCGACCTCGAGACCCGTCTCGACAACCTGGTGCTGCGTGCCGGCTTCGCCCGCACCACCGCCCAGGCCCGTCAGTTCGTGGTGCACCGTCATATCCTCGTTGACGGCAACATCGTGGACCGCCCGTCCTACCGCGTCAAGCCCGGCCAGACCATTCAGGTGAAGGCCAAGAGCCAGACCATGGTTCCGTTCCAGATCGCCGCCGAAGGCGTGCACCGTGACGTGCTGCCTGCGGTCCCCGGCTACCTCGACGTGAACCTGCCGTCCCTGAAGGCCACTGTGACCCGTAAGCCGGAGGTCGAAGAGATCCCGGTGCAGGTCAACATCCAGTACGTGGTCGAATTCTACGCCCGCTGATTCGGGCCCCCTTATCTGAAACATCAGAATCAAGGACATACCGCTTGGACCCCGCTCCCGCAAGGGACGCGGGGTTCTCGCGTTCCGGGGCGCGGGCGTTTTCCCGGAGACTGGATGAACGGAACGGCGTGATTCCGACGGCTCCGGTTGCCGGAGCGCTGGAATCAAGCCGTTCTGCGCAGGAGGAATGGGGCGGACTTTGGGCTTGAGCTGCGGCGCCGGGCGCTCATCTCGGTCTTGTCATCTGCATTGTGGGTGATCTGGATGTTGTTGTTGCGATGAGTCCGTTCGGCACATTGATCGAATATCTTCTGGTCTACGGATGCGAGCAAGCCATTTCTTGGAAGGCGTTTCGTCGAGATTGGCGGGAGCTTGCGTCAGCAGGCGTCGA
>UMDQ01033490.1_pt1 | contig 11078 bp, 9 predicted proteins | sample 1964531 | NCBI WGS metagenome assembly UMDQ01 (sample SAMEA4835998, study PRJEB28245) | human gut metagenome | biome: gut microbiome; material: fecal sample | place: Denmark | collected 2008
TGTAGCGAAGGAACCCCTGTACAGATATTTAACTTATTGTGAACATTGTCCTGAGCATTATTTTAAGAAAAAAGGAGTAAAAGGTATTTCTATAGATATGAAAAAAGTAATAGATAAATTACTTTCTAATGGTTATGCAGAAGAATTTCTGGAGAATTATAAAAGATACAGAAACTGCGAATCCTACTGTAATACTATCAGAAAAGTTTTAGAAGAGTGTACTGAGCAACGAGGAGTTAATCAATTCGGTGTTAAAACGCACGCCATTTATTATGATGTAAATGTTCAACAAAATTTACGGTTTAACTATAAAAATCGTGATATTGTTGCTTTCCCTAAAACGTATACTAATACCTTCACAACTGAGGATGGGTATTTCTTAGTCTGGGGTGACTTTGCACAGTCTGATTTCCGTATTGCTTTCAATTTACTTTTACGTAATGAAAACAACACTAAATTTATGAGTGACATTGAAGATAAGTATGAAGGTTTAGCCAGGTTAATTGCACAGCATGAAGGTACTACATTTGATTTAGCTAAGTTTAGAGAAATGCGAAAAATGTACAAAACTTTAACTTTAGCTACAATGTATGGAACAAGAGATTCAATTGAAAAACCAAAGCAAGAGTTTATTAAAATGCTTTCTAATTATTTAGAAAATTGTACAAAATACGTTGAGTATGAAAAAAGAATTAATGAACGTATTGCATTAGGAATGCCTTTTGCAGTAAAAAGCTACTTTGGTCATGAAGAGATAATTAATGTAGATTCCTATGACAGAAATCCACTTTTCAAAGCTTTAAATACACCAATACAAGCTGGCACATCAGAAGTTGTAATTCTAACAGTAAATAAGATTTTGGATATGTTTTACGAGCTAGGTTACACAGAAGATGATGTTAGTGTTTACATGGTACGTCATGATGAGCCTGTCTTCAAAGTTAAGGAGACAGCTAAAAAGGATTTATGGGTATTCAAGCAAGCTACGGACATTATCGTAGATAACTGGGTTCCACTTCGTATTGACTTTAGCCCAGGATACTACTACAGAGAAATAGATGAAGATCTGCAAAAAGAGATGCAGCAAAGTTATGAAGAAAACGCTGATAAGATTGAATACTTTGAAAGCGATGAAGAGAACAGTGGAGAGGAGTACTATCCAATTAGTCCTATCTTAAATATGTCAATTTACTATGAGAAGCTAGAGGATTGCACATTACTTTGTTTCTGCGATATAGATAAAAATCGCATTGATGCTAAAATAATCAAAACATTAGACGATGACGTGATTAAACAATATGTGTACAGTAAACTTCCTGTGATAGAAGAAAAAGCCTTTAGCCAAGGCTATTTCGCAGTAATGATTTATAACAACTATTACGACGATAAATTGTATCTAAATGATAGAACTCTGTTTAAATTAATTAAAGCTAGTGGAGAAGGGCCTGCTAAAGCACAAAAAATTACGCAATGCATTGCATACAAAAGGGCTTTGAAATTAGGTATTGAGGATAAATATAGACAACCTATTCAAACTGATTTAGATTTTCTCCGTACCGTTGGAGATTTAAATTATTTGCGGAGCTAAGCTTTAGCTCAGATAGTTGGCAACACTTACATACCAATCAGTATGACAGCACGGTGTTGGCAAGCTTTAGCCAAGGTGGAGGTGATTACAATTAATTACAAGGACAGTACTAATGAGGTACTTTTAGATTATTATAAAGAAAATGGATTTCAGAAAACTGTAGCCGTTGCAAAAAGTATGTATAACGTAAATTTAAAGAATGCTAAGAAAAATTTTAAGACTGATATGAATGGTGAAGTGTGCGAGACGGTTTTAGAAATTGGTATTCTAGAATTCATGAAACGATATCCAAAAGCATGCGAGCATTGGGTACTAAAGAAAGGCTTGATAATAAAAGATATCGAAGATCCTAACAATGGCTTTATGACTGAGATTGACTTGGTTTTAGCCACGCCACAAATGATATATTTGTTTGAATGCAAATCATATACAGGTAACAAGGTACTCACTAATGAGTGTACAATTACAACGCCTGCTAGGTCGTTCGATGTTTACAAACAGAATTATCTACATGCTAAGACATTTTTGGCACAATTCACACCATACCGTTGTAATAAATCTTCACAAGTTTTTCCAATACAATTGGCTCTTTTTAGCCTAGCAAAAGGAGAAATAGTTGATGCTAGAACAGATGTTAATAAAGCTTTAATGCCTTTGGTTGAAATTGAAGATTTATTTGACTTTTTAGCCAAGAACATTCCAACCTCTAGGAAAAAGATTCCAACACTTTGGAAAATGGTTTACGTTAAAGAAGCATTGGATATAATTTCAAACAGAAGTGATGAGTATAGAAGTAAACATCTTAAATATGTAAAGAAGTTACATCCAAAGAAGTGAAATCATGAAAGGGGATTAAACAATGAAACGATTACATAAAGTTTGTGCTGTTTGGAATGATTTAGACAAGTCATACGAAAACGACAGTGAAAAACGGTTAGCACATTCAAAACCGCAAATAACACGGCTTGACTTTTTAGCCAAGCTTGTTAGATACACAGGAACTATTGACGACATTACTAAATTTAAAGCTATTTTCTCAAACGAGATTAAATCATACACTGACGATGAATTGGTCCAGTATAACCAGCTGATTGAAGATGTACAAGAGATTCTTGAAATACTTTCCTACTGTAAACCAGCTGAAAAAGAAAAAAAGCTGTTTGAAATCAGTGATGATTTAACAATAAATGAAATTCGTGAAGTAGTTAAGGCATACAAGTCTGAAGCTTTAAAAACACTTGATAACATGGATTTATTCAGTGATGCAGGTGATGCAGATGATGTCGGCAATGCCGGTGATGCAGGAGAGCAGCTTAGTGCTAGTAAGATCGCAGCCGTAGCTCCTTTTAATGCTCATGATTATTATATCACAAAAAGTAAGGTCACGTGCTTGCCTACAGACCTCTTTAGCAAAGGAAAACTGTCAAATTATTTTGAAAGCGTAGATGGGGAAATACGATACATGTGTGCACCAAGCATTTGTAATGAATACGTTTACATTGACGACAAGGCATCGTTCCTAAATTATTTGTACTATGCATCAAATAATTTAAGCAGCATAAATGGATTTAAAAAAGCTGTGTATACTTTTTTGACTGAAATGTATGCTTTAGCCAAGAAACAAAAAGTAAGATTTAAATTTCCATACGTTTTTATTTCAACAGACTTAGTTACAGAAACTAAAGCGTGCTACAAAGTCGGTGAACTAACTTTTCGTAAAAATAAAATCGCATGTCTTGATTTAAAGAATAAAGGACTTACGGATTTATTTAAACGAAGTTTCATTAATACAGAAGAAGTGTATTTACTGGAGACTACTAATTCAAGCATTACATATCAGGTAGTACTGGTTGGTAATCTCGGCTAAAAGCTAACGCTTTAGCCAAGTAAGCAAACACACTTATGATAAAAGATAAAAAATAAAAAGAGAAAATAAAAGATAGAAAAGAGAGAATGAAGAATGGAGATTTAACAATGTATAATAAAATTATTTTAAAAGGAATTACAATTAGTGATTTAGGAGAATGCCATGAAAACTTTAAAGAAAATTACTTACAAATAACTATGAAATGTAATAGATTTTCAAAAGGAGAAGATACTTTAAAAGTTTATTTCCAGAGAGACATGAGTGGGCTGCACTTGCTTAAAAAAGGTGTTAAATTAAAACTTACAGGTGAAATCTGTGTACATAGTATGAATGACGAAAATACTAGAAAAAATCACACAATAACATTTGTTATCTGTGAGAGCTTTAAATTGTGTACGGGAATGGATAGAAATGAGCCTGATGTAGACGAAGTGAGACTTGAAGGTATTATTTGTAAAAAACCTACTTTCAGAATCACCGCAGCTAATCTAGCTTTAGCCACGATAATACTACGTGTATCTTGTATGGAAAACAGTTCATACGTTCCGTGCATTTTCTGGCAGAAGAATGCTAACCAAATAGCAGACATTCCAGCAGGAACTACAATTGAAATTACTGGTAGATTACAAAGCCGTAATTACATTAAAAGAGTAGATAAGAAAGAATTAACCAAAACAACTTACGAAGTATCTGTCAGTAAGATTACAAATGTAATTTGGAATGACTAAAAGAGGTGATTGAATGAAAGATTTCGGACTCTTTAGCCAAGTAATAAAAAAAGGAATTCAAAAAATAAGAGAGATTGATAGTAAAGCTCAGGATGAGTTTATTAACATAATCTGTAAAGATGTTAGGGGAATGGATTCCGAAATAGTACACCGTGCCAATGCTTTCTATGTTCCAAACGATGATTACATGATTGTTATGTTTGGTGAAATACTAAAAAACAGTCAGTATGATTGCTACTTAATTGATGGTACATGCCGATGGCTAAATAATTTGGTTTTTCCAATCACAGATTTGGCAGGTAATGTTGTCGGTCTGGCAGGCTATAATCCACATAATTACTTACAAGCAAAAGAAACAGGTGATAAGAGTTTAAACTATTATGGATACTCAAATAAAGATCTTTTCATTAAAGGTAATTATTTGTACTGTCTGGACGGAGTTTATAAAAAAGCTTTAGCCCAGGGATATCTCATTATTACTGACGGTTTATTCGATTGTCTTTCTTTAAGCTCCTATGGCTATCTGGCAGCGGCTTTATTAGGTTCAAATGTTAATGAACAAGTTTTAGCCCAGCTTACTTTTATTGATAGGATTATTCTTGCACATGACAACGATGAAGCGGGGTTAAGACTTGCTCGCTTTTTAACCAAGAAGTTAAACAATGTTGTTTGTGTTAAACAGAAGTATACTAAAGATGTCGATGACTTACTTAAAACTTCTTACAAAGACAATTATTTAGCTATGTTAGATAACATAATACAAAAGAAAGAATTAGCAATGAATTTATTTTAATGTACATTATTAATCTTTGTTTAAAGTTGTAAACCCATTTAGCTCAGTTTCCTACATTATAAAAAATTAATGGATTGAAGAGATCCATTTGTGAAGAAAAATTTAGTAAAATCAAAAAAGAAAGGACAATGAGACATGAGTATTAACTTTAAGGAACTCCAGAAGAAAATGGAGACAGCAGGAGACAATGGTGTTTCTAAATTAAACATGAGAAATGAAGAGAAGCAGAAGAAATTTCAGCCTAGACGTTTTAATCACCTTAAGAAAGAAAAGAGAAAGAAATCTAAGCTGTGCTTCGTAAAGGAAATTGCAATTCCTTTTAATCCACAGACAGGTAAAGAGGATGATACCTTTAACCCAGGTTCAAAGTGGAGACCACCATTTTCTGTTGAATCAGTAATTAAATTAGCTAAGAGCTATGCAGCAGTAAGTGATGATGCTAAGCAGGCTTTAATGCAGCATGCAGGTGTTACAGAGTGGGATGCATCAAATCCGGATGTTGTAACAAAAGAGGATTACGAAATCTTTAGTTGCTATCTTACAGCACGAATTTTTAGTATTCCTGCTGTACATGTAACAATCCCATCAATGTGTAATAATTCGTTTGGAAGAGATTACACAGTAAACGTTAAAAGTGATCCTATTACTGGACAGTACATTGGAGAAGTACCGCGGATTCTTCAGGCACACAAATTCTTCATTGAAATGGCATACGAAGAGTTAGCTGATTACAATGATAGACTTAATAAGAAAGAAATTAAACACGATGAAAAGCAGCAGCAGGAGTACCGTCAGGCAATCTTTAACAAAGTGCCAATTTCGGATTTAAAGCCAATCAACTTCATTCAGGCTTTTGAGATTCCTTTAGACCAGAAATTTAATCTGGACGATTCAAAGTGTTTAGCAACGAGTGACAAGACTTGGGTTGACAAGCAGACTGTTCTCGTTAGAATTAATAGAATGATTTCAGATGTTTTAGACAAGTTCATCGATGGAGATTACTCTGCAATCGACAAGTATCCAGAATACTTTGTTGTAGACATGTCTTGTCCAGCTGATGCTGAAACACCTACAGAGTTAGGTAAGAGAACTGCTTACGAAAAGGAAATGGTATCCCTTAATGAAATGGAAGGATACGACAACTTTAAGGCAGCAACTATCGACTACTTAGATAACTTTGAAAACCTTGAAGAAACAGTATTCAGAAGTAGCTACGTTTCTAAGTATGACTCTAGCGTAGAGTCAAAGTTGCTCGAAGCGTGTGGTTCTCTGATTGACATTAATAATCCTTTCCTCACACAGAAAGTGATTGAAAGCAACAAGGATTTCTTAATGCTTGCACTTGGTGAAAAGTACGATGAACTCAAAGCAGAGATTGATTGCGGTATTTCTGACAAGGCAAAAGGTAATCTTGATGCAGTGGCAGCACAGGATGTTGCAAAACAGTTTGACATTGCAGGAAGACTTAGCGATGAAATTGATTCTGCATTAGATGAAATCGAAACAGCCGAAGTAAAAGTTGACTAATTTAGCAACAGGCTTAGTACAATAACATAAACGCAAAGGCGTACAGTTTAACTGCTGTACGCCTTTTTACATTACTAGGGCATAACTTAAAATTAATGGATTTTGGTTAATTCACTTTAGCCAAGACTTTTAACAAGGAGGTAAACATTTTGATACATTCCGTTAAACTCATTAATTGCCAGTCCTGGGCTGATGGCTTAATACCTTTAGCCCAGGATAGAATTAATGTTTTAAGAGCAGATAACAATAGCGGTAAAAGTGTACTTTTTAAAATGTTAAAAATAACAGCATGTCCGGGATATTTCACACCTAAAGAACGGAAAAAATTAATTAGAAATGGGTGTGATAGTGCAAATATACTTTATGCATTTACAGATGGAAGTATCGGTATTTGTGCAGTTTACCCAACAAGGGTAATGTATCTTTACGCTACAGATGGAAAGAACTTTGAAAAGTACGAAGAACCTCCGCATGAGATGATAACGAAGTTGGGAATTATTCATAATTCAGATAAGTTTGTGGCAAACATAATTGACATGGATCAATCGTTATTGTTAGTTGATTCAAATGTACATGAGAACTATGAATTAATTAAATTACTTACTGAAGATGAATCATTAAATGAATTGAAAACAAAAATACAACTCAATTTGGAAGACTTCAAAGTAAAAGAGAGTGACTTACGTTTTCAATCGTTAGATATTGAAAGTTTACTAGAAAACACAGAATACAAAGATGTAAATAAGATTAAAGCACGAATCAACAGGACAGAGCTTTTGATGGAGCTAATGGAAACATTGGATCAGATTGATACATTATATGGCAAGATTCAGAACAATTGGGTAGAACATCTTGACTATCCAAAATTACTTAAGCAACTTGAGCTACTAAAAGTTCTTGCTAACGCAATCACTTTAGTCAAGTCCATCACTTTCCGAGAGAAAGTAAAGCAAGAGCAAATTAAAACAATGGACTGGGCGATTGCTTATGGTAATGCTTTAGCTAAGTTCAAACCTGTACAGCAAGTGGATTACGGAAAACTTACTCAAGAAATAGATTGCATGAAGTTTTTAAAGGACTATTCCACAACTTTAAAACAGCTTAAAGTAGTTGATAAAACAAATCTACAAATGGCATCGAAAAATTATCAAACGCTAAAAATTGTTGGAGAACTGTTTGATAAAATTCAAAAAATCATAACTATCGAAGACGACTTTAGCAAAGTGAAATTTGAAGTAAAGGCGTTAGAGTTGCTCCAGCAATACCTGAAAGATTTGGATAAACTTAGAATCGTTAACAGGCTTGATAAAACAGAGAGCAATCTTGACACATTAGAGCTACTTTCCACTTTAGCCAAGAAATTTAATTGTATAGTAAATGGTAATGAAACAATTAGAAATCTTGATAAAGAAATCAAGGAATTGCGAAATACAATTACAGAGCAGGGAACTATTCTAGAATGCCCTCATTTTGGTAAAGTATTGTACAATGGGCAAGAGTGCTTCCATGGTGTTTTAAGCAATGAGGAGGTTAACAGGAATGAAACGAGCTTATCTGATTGTAACTGATTTACATATTATTGATAAAATTTTAGTCTCAAATCGTATTGATTATAGCAAAGAGATGAAAGTTGTAAACGATGCTTTGTTTGGTTTTATAGAAAACTACAAAAGCAGGGGTTACGAGGTTATTTTACTTTTCTTAGGTGACATTTACCACAGAGGTTATACAGATCCATCTGCATCGATTGATGGTAATAATTTACTTATCTATCTATCGCAGCAGGTAAGCGGAATGTACACCGTAGTAGGTAATCACGAATTAACTTACTATCGTAATAATCCTTTTTACACTCTCTTTAGCCAAGCTAACTCTACTAGATTAGAACGAGTTAATGACAGAGTAACCAGACCAAAAGGACGTATGCAGATTATCAATATTGTTGATATTCTGGAAGACGGGGAGGTGATTTTTAATTTTAATCATTATGGGTGTGGTATAGGTTTAACCCAGGAAGGAAAAGTAAATATTGGTTTGTTTCATCAAGAAGTTGTTTGCAGTGAAATTCTTAGTTGGATGAAGAAACGTTTTGATATGGATATTTTTGCTAATGACGTAATTAATTTGGACAAGGATAATGTTTTCAGAGGATATGATTATTGCTTTCTTGGACATATGCACAAAATGTATGGAAAATTTGAGATGGAAGATGAAAATACTGGTGATGAAACTACCTTATACTATTTAGGAAGTCTGGGACGTACTAATCATAGCGAAATACAGGATAACTTTTTAGAAAGAAACATCCCTGCAGTCCTTATGGAGAATGGCTGCTTTAGCCAAGTGGAAGACAATAAGTTTAATTTATTACCACGTTCTAAGTGTATTAGAGAAGAGATTGTAAAAGAGAATCAAGAAAAGAGAAAAGAAGTAAAAGAATTCAAAAAATTGAAAAATTACAAGGCCTCCTCTGATAATCCAGTTCAAAATGTGTACGAACAAGTTTCTACTAATCCAGAAGTAACTAAAATTCTTTTAGATTTACAAAATTCAAATATAGATCAAATCGGAGAAAGCTTACAAGAAAAGATAGAAAAGTTAAAGAGGAACAGAATACTATTATAGTTTGAAAGGAGATTTAAACAATGATGGAAGGAACAAACACAGCAGCAAACAAGGTAGCAAATACAGCAGGTTTAGCAGGACTTAGAGATAAATTAAACTTAAAACTTGGAGCTTACAATGAAGCAGTAAAAAATAATAAAATTGCTGCCAAAGAGATTCAAGAAACACTTCAGCAGGTTACTGAAGAACATATACAGATTTTAAATGAATTCGGAATTGATGTGGAAGAGTTATTAAATGTAGACATTGAGGCATTGACAACGGATGCAGAATATTTAGCCAAGAAACAACAAACATTAAACGATGCTTACATAAAGATTGATGAAAATGTGAGAAAACAGCTTGGTCTTGATTAATGTAGGTGGTAAGAAGTAGGAAGTAAGTAGTAAGTGATGGGTGGTAGATATGTATAAGATTTTTATTCTGGATGTAGCTTTATTAAATACTTTCCTTGCTGCTGCAGATACAGATTATGTTAATGCAATCATTGGTAAAGGAAATTCACATTTATTAATTAATCAGGCCGAGGTATTTAATGTTCTTGACCTAAAGACAATAACAACGGAGCCTGACTGCCACGTTAGAATTCCAAAGGTCATTTTAGCCAAGTTGATACGATCAGGTTCTATTGAATTGAGAATTTCGGACGGAATTGTTGAAATGAAGTTACTTGATGAAAATGAAAATTGTTACTGTACAGCAAAGTTTCTAAAACAGGATTTTCCTGTTAACGATTATAAATTTAAAATGGAAGTGATTAGAAATCTTTCAGATGAAGCCAAGATAGATCTAGCACAGTTCGAGTCTTTAGAGAAATTAATGAGAACTACCAAATCAATCTTAAATGTCTCCGACGGAGTAGCAATGATTGTAGCCACTAATGGAAGAGTTTACAAAGAGGTAAGCAGTAATTATAAATTTGCAGTAACACAGTTTGCATACAGTTTATTAAAAAGATGTTCTGAAATTGTTTACAACGTTGATAACTTTTTAATTGCACAAAAGAACGGTTTAACTGTAATTGTAAATAAATGCAAAAGCTTTAGCAACAGTGAATACACTCTATTTACTGAACAGAAAGCTTCAGTCGTGTGTGGCATTGGATTGACAGATTTAAAGTACTTTTTAAATAAAATGCACTCAGACAATTCTAACATTAAACTTAATCTTCAAAACAGAACGTCACATTTTAATTTAGGAACAATTTCTTATGAAGTACCAATCGAAGTTAATGATTTAAAAGGAGCACCTAACGCCGATTATACTGTTTCAATACCAGAAAGTATTGTGCGAGAAGTTCTTTTCTCAATAGAAACTAAAGGAGCCACTTTAGCAAAGAAAAGAACTTTTACACAAATACGAATAAAGAATTTGTTAATTGTATTCTAAATAATGTTAGTGATGCTAATGATGTTAATAATGCTCAGGAGAATGATGCTCAGAAGAATGGAGAGTAATATCTTCTGTACCACTTTAGCAAAGAACAATTACTTTAGCAAAGAACAATTACTTTAGCAAAGAGCAATCACTCACAATGATGAATCCAGGGAGATGTAGGATTAAGGATGACAGATTTCAAAAATAATAAAAAACTTTACGAAATGTATTTAGACCGGCTTAAGCTTGATTACGAAAAAGCTAAAGAGATGAATGATAAGATTACAATTTTAAGAAAGCGATTGCAACATGTTAATTTACTTCTTGATGATGTGGAAAACTATGTTAAAAATTTAAACTTTCTTTTAAGAGTGGTTAACATTGAGGAAACAAACTTCAAAAAACGTAGACTTGGTTATCTCAATCAAAGTATTACCGAAGCTTTAGCCGAGATCTTTCCGAATGAACAATTTATTGCCAAGATAGATTGCGATGTGGTAAGAGGTAAAAATTATGCACAATTAATTTTGTATGACAGAGATGGCAATGAAAGAATGCCCTTTGTACAAGAAG
>UMDQ01006494.1_pt1 | contig 11027 bp, 9 predicted proteins | sample 1964531 | NCBI WGS metagenome assembly UMDQ01 (sample SAMEA4835998, study PRJEB28245) | human gut metagenome | biome: gut microbiome; material: fecal sample | place: Denmark | collected 2008
GAATGGGTCAGTAAGATTTTTAAAGCTCTTATAACGTCTTAATTTACCTGAAGATATTCCATAGTAGGGAATATCCAGATTTTCTATTAATGTCTTTTCGATTCCAGTGTATGAACCAATATAGAATACTTCGTAGCCAGCTTCCTTAAGGCTGGGAAGTAATGCTATATTAGGTGTTACGTGGCCGGCTGTACCACCACCTGTTAATATAATCTTTTTCATAGCCAATCCTCATTTTCTTAATTATAATTATTGTTTATGGTAAATTTTAAAATTTTATAGCAGTAATTTACTGTTGCATTAGTGAGTGTCAGAATTCACGCGGTGTTATTATATTTTGTGTGAAAACCTTTCCTTGAAACTGCAATGCCTGCATAGCGGTTCAACTGCATATTTGTCATTGAATCCCTGAACAAATGCCTTGCTTTTATCGCTTTCAAGTATATCAGAAAGCGGAGTATCAAGTATATTGCCAAGAGCCATAACGCCGTTGCCGTCAAGACAGCAGGGTACAACTGTTCCATCACTTAATATGGCAATATGTGTGCGTATTCCCTGACAGAAGCCGCGTTCGTTATAATAACTTCCGTTAAGTTCAGGCCATTCAAATGGACTTTGCACATTGACATAAAGATGACGTTTGATAGTGCAGTTTCGCTCACCAAATAAAAATGGCTCATTTTTCGTGTTCCATAATCTTAACGAAATCTCTGTATCAGTCTTATCAAGAAGTGTCTCACAGGAATAGAACAAATCATTAATATAAGTATCCATATCTATGCAGTCGTTGTCATCGGCACTGTGCATAGATACATTAATCTGGTGTACTGGATATTTAATCAAAGTATCAAGTCTTTGTCTTATAAGCGTTCCATTGGTAGTGAGGTTGACCGTTATGCCACAATCCCTGCACAGGGAAAGTATGTCGGCAAGCTGTGGGTGAAGCAGTGGCTCACCCTTGACGTGAAGATATATATAATTCGTATACGGACGTATTTCATCAAGTATATGTCCGAAATCTTCAATCGGCATAAAATGTGCCGGGCGTTTGGTTTCCTGACAGAAAGAGCATTTCAGATTACAGGAACTTGTTATTTCTATATATATTCGTTTGAAGCGTTTAATATTTCCCATAAATTACTTATTGGCAATATATTGCTTGAGTGCAGTTGCAAGCTGGTCAGGACAGGATGTTGGCTTAAAGCCGCATTTAATTCCTTCCATACGTTTGATAGCTTCGTTAACGTCCATACCCTCAACGAGTGCGGCAACACCCTGAGTATTACCAGAACAGCCACCATCAAACTTAACGCCAGTAACCTTATTATCGACTACATCGAATTCAATAGAACGTGAACATACGCCTCTTGTAGTATATTTCATAATTATCCTCATTTCTACGCACAGTCAGTTAATACAAAAATATTATATAGACGGAAATGCATTGTGTGCGTTCAACGCATCCGAAGTTTCGAAGAAACATCTAAGTGACTACGAAGTAGTCATATTATATCATAGTTTTTAAAGAGTTGTATTATGTAAGATGTAATTAATTCAATATTCAGGTGAAAATCAGAGTAAATCAAATGATTTTCGTTTATGATGTTATAGTGATTAATATTTAAAAATAAAGCCTGACACAAACATTGTGATATTGCCGATTAATTGGTACAATAAGTAAAACGCATTTTAACTGTGAAGAATTAACTGATAAAGTAATAACAGGAGATAGTGTGGAAAACAGATTTTCACACAGTGGATTTGTGTCTGTGCGTACCATACACAAACCAGTATGCGAAAAATGTGCGCAGAAATGAGGATTATTATGATAGGTATTATTGGAGCTATGGACGAAGAAGTAGCTAAGATAGTTGAAGCTATGGAAATTGAAAGACAGGAAGATAAGGCTTGTATGTCATTTAAGGCTGGAAAGCTTAATGGCAAAGATGTTGTTGTTGTAAGAAGCGGTATCGGCAAGGTAAATGCGGCAGTATGTACACAGATACTTGTAGATGATTTCGGCGTTGATTATGTTATTAATACAGGAATTGCAGGTTCACTTAAGGCTGAGATTAATATTGCAGATATTGTTATATCAAGTGATGTATTACATCACGATATGGATGCTTCAGGATTTGGATATCCTTTAGGACAGATTCCAAGAATGGACGTATTGTCTTTTGAAGCAGACAAGCACCTTATAGATGTTGCCAAAGAGGCTTGTGCTAAGGTTCTTCCAGAGATAGGTACACATATTGGCAGGGTTGTAAGCGGTGACCAGTTCATATCAGACAAGGCTGTTAAAGAAAGAATATCAGCTAATTTTGATGGATACTGCACAGAGATGGAAGGTGCAGCAATTGCACAGGCAGCATATCTTAATAAAGTTCCATTTGTTATATTAAGAGCAATCTCAGATAAGGCTGATGACAGTGCAACTATGGATTACCCTACATTCGAGAAGCAGGCGATTGAGAATTCGGTTAAGCTGCTTAAGGAATTGGTGGGACAGATATAGATATAGACAGATATAATTTCTGCTGATTTATTATGTCGGACGCGGAGTGCGGTTGTGGCAAATGGTTGTGACAAACGGACGGGCTGTGGCTAGGGGCTGTGGTGGTGCGTGTGAGACTGCTATAAGATAATTGGATATTACTAAGTCATTCCCGGTGGAGTTATGGTGCCGGACGCACCGCTCCAAATTCGCCATCGTGGCTCAGTTGTCGCTTGCCCAGACCTCGTGTCTGGGCATTGCTGTATGGTGGAGGGAATGACTAAGAAATATCAGCAATTATCTTATAATGTCAGTCCTCACACGCACCACCACAGCCCCTACCCGCACCCCTGTCGGGTTGCGATGGCAGGGGCACACACTACCGGGGGGTGCGGATAATAGGGCAGAAATATGGCTGGGAAGGGGGATAGGAGTGTGGCGGGAGTGGGGGTATAAGGGGCGAAAGAATGTGGGCTGATATAGGAGGTGATATTGTAGAGGGGTGCAGATGAGTGCGGTGATTAATAGAGGTGTAGTGGTTGAAAAGCTGTGGCTTAAATAGGAGTATAGTGATCAATAGAGGTATTGATATAGTGGAAGGCAAGATGTAGCGGTTAAAAAGCTGTAGAAGTACATTGTATATTACTTTGTAGCACAGGAATTAAGGCGGACGGCTGGGCGGTTGTGTCAGCGTGGGCTGGCGGGGGCTTGTTACGCAAGTATTATAAGCACAATTGAGATACAACTTAGCCTTTCCCCTCACCAAACAGCAATGCCCAGACACGAGGTCTGGGCAAGCGACAACTGAGCCACGATGGCGAATTTGGAGCGGTGCGTCCGTTCTCTTTGCCTATCGGGAAAGGCTTAGTAGTATCCAATTGTCTTATAACTTAAGTAACGAGCTCCCCGCCAGTCCAGCCACACAACCATCCAGCTGTCTGCCTTAATTCCGTCCGTTATAAGCCATAATTATATAATCATAAATCCAATATTACAGAAATTTATAGCATATCATCTATAATGCACTAATAGCAAACTCACGCCCTAAATCCCAAGCATCTCACTATAAACCTGCAATGCTCCATCAGTATCGTGTGCCAGCACTCTCTTAGCAAGCACCTTTCCAAGCTGTACGCCTTCCTGATCGAAGCTGTTGATATTCCATAAAAATCCCTGGAACATAACCTTATTTTCAAAATGAGAAAGCAAAGCACCTAAAGACTTAGGAGTAAGCTTATCTCCAGTTATAATGCTTGAAGGTCTTCCACCCTTGAAAGTCTTGTTAGGGTTCTCATCATCTTTTCCACATGCAAATGCAACAATCTGAGCCGCTACATTAGCACATAACTTATGCTGGCTTGTGCTGTCCTGAATAGTAACATCATTTTCAAGCTGGCTGTTCTTAAATCCAATGAACTGTAAAGGAACGATATTAGTTCCCTGATGAAGAAGCTGATAAAAAGAATGTTGTCCATTAGTTCCCGGTTCACCAAATATTACTGGACCTGTAGGGTAATTAACCGGTTCATTAAATCTGTTGACGGACTTACCATTAGACTCCATATCAAGCTGCTGTAAATGTGCAGGGAAACGGCTTAAGCCCTGTGAGTATGGAAGTACAGCAGTACATTCATATCCAAGTACATTGCGTTCATATACGCCAATAAGTGCATCAAGCATTGCTGGGTTCTTAAGAATGTCTTTGTTTAATGCAAGCTTGTCCTCAGCAGAGGCACCTTCAAGAAAATCTGCGAATACATCAGGACCAAATGCCAATGATAATACAGCACCGCCTACAGAAGATGTTGAAGAGAAACGTCCTCCGATGTAATCGTCCATATAAAATGCATCTAAATAATCATCACTTTTGGCAAGAGGTGAGGTCTCGCTTGTTACTGCAATCATATGCTTTGCAGGGTCAAGACCAGCTTCCTTAAGAGCATTTTTAACAAATGATTCATTAGTTAACGTCTCAAGAGTTGTTCCAGACTTAGATACAAGAATGAATAATGAGTGTGTAACATCAATAGAAGTAAGTACAGCAGATGCATCATCTGGATCTACATTACTTATAAAATGAGCTTCCATTTTAAATGAATTATTTTTTTTAGCCCAGTTCTCAAGAGCAATATACATAGCACGAGGACCTAAATCACTTCCACCGATACCAATCTGAACAACAGTTGTGAACTTCTCGCCAGCACCATTAGTAATAGCACCATTATGTACCTTGTCAGCAAATTCAGCGATACGCTTCTGTTGTGTTGTATAGAATGTACGCTTGTCTACGCCGTCAGCATTAACAGCTTCACCGAGCTGTCCGCGTGTCATATGGTGGAGTACAAGTCTGTTCTCGCCGGTATTAACAACTTCGCCATTGTAAAGAGCAGCAAATTTGTTTGAAAGTTCAGCTTCTGTAGCAAGCTTTTCAAGTGCCTTAAGAGTTGTATCATCTACTTTCTTAGCTGCGAAGTTGTAGTTAAGTCCCTCAGCCATAGGAATATTATATGTCTTAACACGTTCAGCCCCAGCTTCGCCCGACATAACCTTATTAAGGTCAACAAGCGGAGTTTCCTTTAATTCCTTAAAAGCTTCAAGTGTGTCAAGATTGTTCCAATTAATCATAAAATATCTCCTCCTAGTATAATTGAGTTGTAGGTAATTGCGAAAACTGCTAAGACCATTCGCAATTACCTATAATAAGTTGCAACATTAAAAGATATAATGCCAGAATATATCGAAATAACATTTAAAATGTTATCCATTAAGGCATTATATTGATATATTGTCGCACAAAATATCTTAATTGAATTATACTATCAATGTCTGTCGAATACAAGGAGAAAAGTCGTTATTATCTATCATTTTCCATCTGCTTAAGTTCGGGGAGAATGGTACACAGCATAGTTATAAAACATATGCTTCCGCCAATTATATTAGATACAGGTTCGGCTGCAAATACACCATTTGTTCCCATATTAAGAGCGTAAGGCATAATATATGTAAGAGGTATTACAATAAATACTTTTCTTAATAAAGAGAAGAATATAGCCTGTTTTTTCTTATTAAGGGATTTGAAAATGGTCTGTCCGATGTATTGCAGGTCCATAAATATAAAGGCGGCAAAATATATCTTCAATGCTGATACTGCATTTTCCATAAGTGAAGTATCAGAGCTGAAAATATTAATAAGCATATGAGGGGCAAGAAGTATTATGCTCCACATAACTGCGGTATATCCTAATATTAATGCCCCCATAGTAAGTCCGGCTTTACGCACCCTTCCTGGCCTTTTGGCACCATAATTATAGCTGATAATTGGTGAAGAACCTTCGTTGATTGCGTATATAGGTGTCTCAACCATTTGCCGTATGCTTGAAACAATAGTCATTACAGAAATGTAAATATCGCCGCCGGTAACTGAGAGAACATTGTTACAGCATATTGATACAAGGCTGTTAGTAAGCTGCATTACAAAGCCGGAAGTACCAAGGCTGATTATATCTTTTGCAAAATTCAGACATTGTGGCAGTTCATTTTTTCTTATAAAGCTTATCTTTAATTCAGCTTTAAATCTTAAGAAATATATTACAAATGAAGCTGACATAAGCTGTGAAATAACAGTTGCCACAGCCGCACCTTTTATTCCAAGATTAAGGATAAATATAAACACCGGGTCTAATATAAGATTGGCAATAGCACCGATTGCAACAGAGAGCATACCGATTGTTGAGTAGCCCTGTGCATTGATAAATGGGTTCATTCCTGTTGCTATCATTGAAGGAAGGGTTCCGATAAGGTAAATGCACAGATAAGGAAATGCGTACTTAAGTGCTGTGTCAGAAGCTCCAAATAGTGTGAGCAGAGGGGCTGCAAATAAGAGGCATATGCACATAAGAATAATTGCGGAGCCGCAAAGCATTGTAAAAGAAGTGTTCATAATGGTGTTAGCATTTTTTTCATCACCCATTCCTCTCTTAATTGAGAATAAAGGTGCACCTCCGCTTCCAAAGAGGTTGCTGAAAGCGGTCATAATCATAATTATTGGAAAGCATAGTCCAACTGCACCAAGGGCATTTGTTCCGACATCGGGAATCCTTGCAATGTACACTCTGTCTACAATATTGTATAACAGACTTAAAATCTGTGCCACAAGCATAGGTATAGCCGCATTTAAAATATTATTGGTTATAGTTCCATTTTCAAAATCAATACGTTTCATATATTTCACTTTCTCCATTGTGATTAAAAAGTTATTAATAAAGATTATATATTTAATATTACATATATAAAATGTTATTCCTTAAAACGATTGCAAGTATATCACTTTGATATTGTAAACACAAATTAAAACTTATGTAAAATTAAACGATAACATTTACAATTGAATTATAAATTACAGAGAAGTATAATTGAAATGTCAGAAAATGAAGCCGTGAAAAGTTATGTTTTATAGGCATACAAAGGCAGAATGGAGGTATTATTATTATGAAAATTCTTATGCTTGATTCGTCTACATACGGAGAAGATGTTAATGTAGACGAGTTCTATGGTCTTGGTGAGGTTAAGAGCTACCAGACAAGTACAAGGCAGGAGGCACTTGAAAGAACTGCCGGGTTTAATCCGGACGTTGTTATTATCAATAAGATTGTTGCAGACAAGGAATTTATAGATTGTGCACCAGCTTTAAAGATGATAGCAGAAACAGCAACGGGTTATAATAATATTGATATTAATTATGCTAAGGAAAAGAATATAAGAGTAGCCAATGTTGCGGGATATTCAACAGACTCAGTTGTACAGCATACATTTGCATTGGGACTGTATCTTATAGAGAAGATGAATTATTATGACAACTATGTTAAATCAGGTGAGTATGCAGAATGTCCGATTTTTTCACATTTTTCCAATGTATTCCACGAACTTTCAGGAAAGACATGGGGCATAGTTGGTCTTGGAACTATAGGAAAAGGTGTTGCAAAGATAGCCTCAGATTTCGGATGCAAGGTTATATATTATTCAGCAAGTGGAAAGACACAGGATGTGCCTTATGAGAGAGAAGCGTTTGATGAATTCTTGAAAAAATCAGACATAATATCTATCCACGCACCACTTAATGATAAGACCAATAATCTTTTTAATAAAGAAGCATTTGATAAGATGAAGACAAGTGCAGTGCTTTTAAATCTTGGACGAGGTCCTATCGTTAATGATGCAGATTTAACAGAGGCACTTGAACAGGGAAAGATTGCTGCGGCAGGACTTGATGTACTTGGAAAAGAGCCTATAGAAAAGGATAACCCGCTTCTTAGAATTAAGGATAGCACAAAGCTTGTAATTACACCACATGTAGCGTGGGGCACAGTAGAAGCAAGAACAAGACTTATGGACGAAGTATATGAGAATATTGCAGCTTTTACTAAGGGTGAAGCAAGAAATGCGGTAGTGTAAGTGTGGAAGAAATGGCAGTATAATAAGCGGAATGGAGAAGAGTATGCAGATTTTATCAGTTAATGATGATGAATTTAAGAAATATGGACGTGTAGTTGATAATGTGGATTTTACAGAGCTTATACAGGAATTAAAAAGAACTCCCATACCATCGGGTGTTGTATATGAACCAGCAGTAAAGGAGCTTGAAGCACTTCCTGTAAGGCTTGACATTTCCTCAGTTGTATATGGTGAAATGCCAATTCAGATAGGTTACTGTAATGGACATAATTCAAAGCTTAATGCACTTGAGTATCACAGGGATTCTGAGATTAATATCGCGGCTACGGATATGATTCTTATGCTGGGATTGCTGACAGATGTTAATGATGATTATACATACGACACTGCTAATGTAAAGGCTTTCAGGGTTCCGGCAGGAACGGCTGTTGAAGTGTATTCTACAACACTTCATTATGCACCTTGCGGCATAGATGGTAAGGGATTTCAGGTGGCAGTTGTGCTTCCTAAGGGAACTAACTATCCTTTAAAGTCAAAGCATATAAGAATAGATAATAAAACAGCCAGCACCTCAAATAAGAATACTGGCAGTAGTAATATCAATGAAGATGCACTTCTTGCGGCTGCTAATAAGTGGCTTATAGGCCACGCCGAAGGCGGTCTTGATGATAGTGCATATATTGGACTTAAGGGTGAGAATATTGAGATTTAATCTTCTTCAATAACCTGAACTTCCATATAAGCAAAGTCAATTGAATCAATAAAATTATCTTTAGTAAATCTTACTTTAGAGTGGCGCTGGAAGTCTGCTATATTAGAGTCAAGCCATATAGGCTCGCTCAGATCGAATGTATAGCAGGCTTCTTTTATGCCATCAAATATCTTTTTGGTTCTGTTAATATCTATATCAGAATTAGCATAGACCATATCTTTCATAAGATGATTGGACTCATCGAAAAGTTTACACCATAATCGAAACATATATTTTCTCCGTTCTTACATTAATATAGGCTGGTAATCTGTGGCTGTATTATATGTCTGTGTCGCAGCTGAATTTTAGCTGCGAGTCGTAACTTGTTGTATTACTCACTAGCACGCTCTGAGAATATTATGTTATATTCATTTGAAGGGTATACCTGACTAATAAATGAAGTAAGAATAGTCTTAGCGTTATCAAGTGCCCTGTCGTACAAGCCGCTGTTTATTGCGTCTGATAAAGCATTTTCTCTTAGCTGGATTAAAGAGTCGTTATGCTCAGTAAGTGTTATAGGAGAGAAAATGTTGTTCTCCTCGTGTAGTACTTTGAAGGAGTCAAGGTCAATGTCAGCCGATAAAGTCTTAACTTCAGGAATGTCTACATATATGTTATGGCTTGTATCGTCAGTGTCGCCGAGCTGCCATTTGACATCGCTGAAATTAATTCCAGCCTTGATAGTTGTATTATATGTATATATGTATTTGGATTGTGTCAAAGGTATGCTTACATTAAACAGCTTAAGGTCTTTGGTTTCAACCCTTACAGTAGTGGTTGTTACTGACTGGGTTGCAAGCTCACCGATATTTTCAAAGCCGATTTCTGTAATCTTTTCATCAGAAACGTAATTGCTTTTAGCTTCTTTTCTTGTGTATACAAGCACAGCACATAATAATATGATGATTATTACAGCGATTATAAATTTAATATCGAGTACCTTTTGTAACTTATTGCGGGACATAGTAATCCTCCATAGTAGTAGTTTTATAATAGCGTTGTTGCATATATATTAATCATATTAATGCGATTTTATCATAATGTAATAAACAGGTCAAAAATATTTTTGTCTTATAGGTTAATAAAGTGCTGGAATTTTAAAAATGGAATTCTGTTATGTGCAATTTGATATATAATAAAGAAACCTGATGCTTACGCACCAGGCTTCTAATATGAGATACATATAATAAAGATTAGCAGAAGACCAGCATATAAAAGAGGGAAGCCAGTCTGTTTGGACTACTAGTCCATATTAACATTAAGATGTCTAGGAAGACCATCAACCATAATTGGTGAAAGTTCAGCCTGAATTAATGGTCTGATATAGTGAATAAGGTCTTCTGTGACAAAATCATCTTCAGTAATCCACTCAAGTGGAACTTTCTTCTCGATGTTGGCAATCTGGTGTACATCGTGTGTTTCTGTAATGCACATATATGGATCATCAGAAACTCTCTTAAGTACAACAACTTTACCAGTCTCGCCTTCAAATGCAGCCTTAACAGCGGCACCACCAACGTTGAATGCTTCTGTGATATCTGTACGAGATGTCATATGAGCTGCACAACGCTGTAATGTTGATAATTCAATAGCTCTTGTCTTGATACCAAGTTCAGAACCGACTTTGTTAGCAAGGAACTTAGCAGAACCAGCTAACTGCTTGTGACCGAAAGCATCAACGAATTCAACGTGGTCAGAAAGTTCAAATACATATCTTCCGTCCATAACTTTAATACCTTCAGAAACGGCGATTACCATTGAACGTCCCTTAGAAGCGATTTCTTTAACTCTTTCAAGGAAGTGGTCAATATCAAATACCTTTTCTGGAAGATAAATGAGGTCTACGCCTTCACAATCCTCACCTCTTGCAAGAGCAGAAGCGGCTGTAAGCCAACCGGCATTACGTCCCATAATCTCAACGATAGTTACTGTTGGATAGTCATATACAAGACCATCGCGGATAATCTCTTTCATAGTAGCGGCTATGAATTTAGCAGCACTACCAAATCCAGGAGTGTGGTCAGTAACTGCAAGGTCATTATCGATTGTCTTAGGAACACCCATAAACTTGATATCACTGCCTACAAGAAGAGCGTAGTCAGAAAGCTTCTTGATAGTGTCCATTGAATCGTTACCACCTATGTAGAAGAAGTATGAAATGTTGAGTTCTTTAAGTATTTCAAAAATCTTCTCGTAAGTATCTCTGTCATCAGATATTTCTGGGAGCTTATAACGACATGAACCTAAATAAGAAGAAGGTGTTCTCTTTAAAAGGTCGATATCGATATCAGTCTTAATCTTCTCTGAGAGATCTACATACTGCTTGTC
>UMDQ01005767.1_pt1 | contig 10930 bp, 10 predicted proteins | sample 1964531 | NCBI WGS metagenome assembly UMDQ01 (sample SAMEA4835998, study PRJEB28245) | human gut metagenome | biome: gut microbiome; material: fecal sample | place: Denmark | collected 2008
CCGGTATTTCTTGCATTTTGTTATTCAGCAAATCCATCAGATGTTCGTTGTCGCATGCATAAAGCTTTGTCAGCATTGTGTACGGACCTGTAGTGAAATGACATTCCACAATTTCGGGAATCTTTTGTAGTTCCGCTACGACAGATTTGTACATGGAGCCTTTTTCCAGTTTGATACCCACGTAGGTACAAGTTCTGTATCCCAATGATTTCGGGTTCACATGGTAACCAGAGCCTACAATGACACCTAGGTCAATCAGTCTTTGCACACGCTGATGGATAGCTGCGCGTGACACTCCACATTCGGCTGCTACGTCTTTAAAAGGGATGCGGGCATTCTGGGAGATAATCTCTAGGATCTGCCTGTCGAGGTTGTCTATTCTTTCCATAATAATAAATTGTAATTTCCTGTTGTTATCAAATAGTAAGCAAATATAGAGATTTATTTTAATTATTCTTCTTTTCGGAGAAAAAAAATAGGAAAAAGCAAAAAAAAGAGGTACAAACGTTTTGCACCTCTTTCCTTTTTCTATTTAGAAAAGAACTTTCTTATTTCTTATCTTTTTCGATGCCCAACAGTTCAACTTCGAAAATCAAAGTAGAGAACGGTTTGATTTGATTGCCAGATTCTCTAGCACCGTAAGCAAGTTCTTGCGGGATGTAAAGTTCCCATTTAGAACCTACAGGCATCATAGTCAATGCTTCTGTCCAACCTTTGATTACTTGGTTGGCACGGAAAGTAGACGGTTCGTTACGTTTGTAAGAGCTGTCGAATTCTGTTCCGTCAATCAAAGTACCTTTGTAGTTCACTTTCACTTTGCAAGTGTCAGCAGGAATTTCACCTTTGCCTTCAGTGATTACTTTGTATTGCAGACCGCTTGCAGTTGTTTTTACGCCGTCTTTAGTCTTGTTTTCAGCAAGGAATTTTTCATTTTCAGCTTTATAGTCAGCATATTTTTCTTCCAAAGCTTTTGCTTTGATAGTTTCCATAGCTGTACGAGTATATTCTTGAGCTGCTTCCATAGTCATTACACCGCCTTTTTCCAAAGTACCTGCGATGAAACCTGCCATGAAGTTTTCTTTGCTGATAGTTTTAGTAGAGTCAGTGCCAAACAATTCCTGGTTGATACCTTTCATCATCTGGTTGCTGATTTGCTGACCGATTTGCAGACCTGCCATGTAAGCGATGTCTTTTTTGCTAGTCTTGTTTGCACCTTCATTCAAACCTTTGATGAAGTCTGCCATATAAGCAGTATCAACGTCCAGACGACCTGTCAGATAGCCTTTCAGACCTTGAGTCTGCGCCATACCGATAGAATAAGACAGTGAGTCGATGTCTGATTTCAGATTTGCTTTAGGAGCTTGAGCTGTACAAGAAGCAAGGCTTGCAGCAGCGGCGATTGCCATAAAAATACTAACTTTTTTCATTTTGCTTTGAAATTTTTTATTTATAATACTTCGAGTAATTCTACTTCAAAAATGAGTGTGCTGTGAGGAGGAATCATTTCTCCGGCACCTCTTGCGCCATAAGCGAGTTCTGACGGAATATACAGTTTCCATTTAGAACCTTCCGGCATTAGCTGTAAAGCTTCCACCCATCCCGGGATTACTTGGTTGACACCGAATACAGCCGGTTCTCCGCGTTGGATAGAGCTGTCGAACAGTGTACCGTCGATCAATGTTCCTTCATAGTGGCATCTTACCTGGTCGGTAGCTTTCGGCTTTTTGCCTGTACCTTCTTTGATGATTTCATATTGTAGTCCGCTGGGAAGAACAACTACGCCCGGTCCTTTTTTGTTTTCTTCGAGGAAAGCTTGTCCTTGCTCGATAGCAACGGCACCCATTTTAGCTTCCAGTTCTTCGAAATACTTGTTTACTATTTCGCGGGCTTCATTGTGGCTGATAGCCGTCTGATTGCCTTCCAATACGTCTTTGATTGCTTGTGCGAAATCATCTACCGCAAGGTTTCCGATTCCCATGCTTGATAAGTTTTGACCAATTCCGAGGCCAATAGAGTAACTGAATTTATCCATATAATGTTTTTTGTTGGCGATTGAAATGTATCACCTTCATGGTTTTAGCTTTCAATCAATTGCAAATTTATGAATCGCAAAAGTACGTGTTTTATTTGAATGATTTAGCATTTGCTATTTAAAAATTCTTATATCTGTGAAAGTTAATCGCTTTTCTTTAAAGAATTAGTTTTTTTGTTCGTAGGATTTAATCGGCTTATTCTTATTATTTAGGTTGGTTTATGTAGATAATTAATCGTCTGACAGCTGTTGAACTTGCGTCTGACAATTGTTGTTTTTTCGTCTGACAACTGTCAGACGAAAGAATAACAGTAGTCAGACGAATAGTTGTTGCCATAAATGATGCTAACTATCTGCATCTTTCATCTTAAAGTTCTGCATAAATTGGATTATATTAAGCGTGAGAAAGTGTTCTTTTATTCGATGATTCTGATTACATTTGTGTGGCTATTAAAAAAGAAGGAGGAATAGTAATGAAGAATCTGGTAGTTTTGACGGGTGCGGGTATGAGTGCCGAGAGTGGGATTAGTACATTTCGCGATGCAGGCGGTTTGTGGGATAGGTATCCTGTGGAGCAGGTGGCCACTCCTGAAGGTTATCAGCGTGACCCGGCTTTAGTGATTAATTTCTATAATGAGCGTCGGAAACAGTTGTTGGAGGTGAAACCGAACCGTGGGCATGAACTGTTGGCGGAACTGGAGAAAAGCTTCCATGTGACGGTGGTGACACAGAATATTGATAACTTGCACGAACGTGCCGGGAGTAGCCACATCATTCATCTGCATGGCGAACTGACGAAAGTGTGTTCCAGCAGAGATCCTCATAATCCCCACTACATAAAAGAACTGAAACCGGAAGAATATGAAGTGAAGATGGGAGACAAGGCCGGCGACGGCACTCAATTGCGACCTTTTATCGTATGGTTTGGAGAAGCTGTGCCGGAAATTGAAACCGCCATCCAATATGTGGAGAAAGCGGATATTTTCGTCATTATCGGTACGTCGCTTAACGTATATCCTGCGGCGGGGCTGCTTCATTATGTACCGAGAGGAGCAGAGGTGTATCTGATTGATCCGAAACCGGTAGATACGCATACTTCCCGTTCGATACATGTAATTCAGAAGGGAGCTTCTGAAGGAGTGGCTGAATTGAAACAGTTGTTGGGAGTTTGAGAGGTTTTCTTTTCCCGGTTTTATTCCAGTTCGGTGGCAAAAATATGATTGTTCCGGAGTACTTCCGATATTTCGAGTGCAGAGATATCCCTGCACTCGATTCTTAATATTTTCTCCCAGTCCTCAAAGTCCACATTCCATTTGTCTATTTGGGGGAACTCTGCCAAAAGCTCTCCTATGCGCTTGATGTCACGCCTTTGGGTGATAGAAGTTCGAAAAATCAGAATCTTATTTTCTTTTTCCATATTCTTTAGGGTTTTATTTTAATGAACGGAACTCCCGGATCGTCATACTGAAATGTAACCTGAAATTGCGACTTAAAAGTGAAAGGCTGCTAAAGCCGCAAAGACGGGCGATTTCGGTGGCGGAAAGTTCCTTGTTTCGTTTTAATAATAGGGCTGCTTTTTCAATCCGAGTGCGTTTGATATAATCCGTAGGCGTTTCGCCCGTCAGGATTGTAAATACGCGATGGAAGTGGAAAGGAGAAAAGCAGGCGATACCTGCCATTTTCTGTAATGATAACGGCTGGTCTATGTGATTGTGAATATAGTCGGTCACTTTATTGATCCGTAACTGATATTCCTGTTTATTGATATCTTTCGTCTCCATGTTTTCTGCAAAGTAAAGGATAATAAATGCCGGAGAGTTGTCCTATCTTGCTAACTTCTCCGGCAGATAATCAATCTTTTTTTTGTCCTATATAGAATACGTAGCCGTAGTATTCTTTATACTTATTATATAGGCTCTCTTCATACCGTTGCCCGGTGATGAGGTCTGCGGCTGCGTCATTTCCTGCATATTCCTTCAAAAAAGCTTCCTGAACAGGGAACTGGGGAGCGTAAAAATGCTCAAGCCAGCAATTTTCCGGTAAAATGAAATGGGCTGTCGGGATATATCCTGCTTTTTCCATTTGCATTATCTTTCTTGGAATCGTATCGATTTCCGGGTAATTGGCCATCCAGAAGTCTTCTATTTCGGAGGGACGTTCCGGGGTGAACCAGGAGGCTTCCGTTACAGCGATAAATCCGTTCTTTTTCAGGAATTTGTTCCATTCGTTCATGCCGCGTTCGAATCCTATGTTATAGATAGCGCCTTCGGACCAGATCAGATCGAGTTCTTCCTCTTGAAATGGCAGAGCGTCCATGGAACCGACGATACCCTTTACTCTGTCTTCACAATGGGCTTCTATTGCATTTTTGTTGAATAGCTCGATAAAGTCGGGGAAAAGGTCGATACCTGTAATTTGTCCTTTCGTATAGTTGGCTAATGCCATTGTCTGACCGCCTGTGCCACAGCCAATGTCGGCTATTCGTGCCTTGTCGGACAGTTCGTTGATGAAGCTTACGGCTTTTTGTGTGATTTCAGGACTTCCGGGACCTTGACGTTTTAATGCCTTGAAGTAATTACATATCAGTGTAAAATCGAATTCGTGGATTGATTTAAAATCGTTACTCATTGTTTTAATGTTTTAGTTGTACGGCGAATGGAGGCATATAATGATGCTTGCAACCATTTGACCATACAAATAGTTTGAAAATTTAGATATAGAAAATAACTCTGACAAGAGTATGTCAGAAAACATAAGGGATAATCTGTAATGAGAGGAAGGCTTACAGATTATTTACAGAACGGAATCCTTATGGAATGAAAATGAGTTAAACATCCAATTATTTCTTTTAGTTTGTGACAAAGATAGGGTTTTAGCTGCAAAACTCAATGATAACTTGATTGAAAAAAGACTGTAAACCTGTATTTTAGCAAGAATAGTCAAATAGGAATATGTTTATATATCCGGTTGCATGGATGAGATTGATCGTCCAAATTGATTGAAACTACATTTTTTTGAGTTATTTTTGTCGAATATTAAATACAAATCTCTCATTTAATGTATGATACCGATGAAAAGCAAATTATTACTCACATGTACCATCCTGTTTTTCTGTTCCTCTTTTCTGTGCGGACAGAATCAATCTTCTAAAGTGGCAAACTCTGTTGAAACGAATAATGGATGCATCCGGCACCCGTGGCAAGGAAAAAGAGTGGGATATTTGGGAGACTCTATTACAGATCCCAACTGTTATGGTGACAAGATAAAGAAATACTGGGATTTTCTGCAGGAATGGCTGGGAATCACTCCTTATGTATATGGTATCAGTGGCAGGCAATGGAATGATGTGCCCCGGCAAGCCGAGCAACTGAAGAAAGAACACGGTGGAGAAGTAGATGCTATCGTGATTTTGATGGGTACGAATGATTTTAATGACGGTGTACCTATTGGAGAATGGTTTACGGAAACAGAAGAACAAGTGATGGCAGCCCGTGGGCAAACCCAAAAGCTGGAAACCCGTAAGAAACGCACTCCTATAATGGATGGAAGCACGTATAAGGGACGTATAAACATAGGAATCAATAGACTGAAACAACTCTTCCCGGACAAGCAGATTGTGTTGCTGACCCCGTTGCACCGTTCACTGGCCAATTTTGGAGAAACGAATGTGCAACCGGATGAAAACTACCAGAATAGTTGTGGCGAATATGTGGATGCCTACGTGCAGGCTGTTAAAGAAGCCGGCAATGTGTGGGGAGTCCCCGTGATTGATTTTAATGCGGTAACCGGATTGAATCCGATGGTGGAAGAACAACTGATTTATTTCTATGATGCGGGATATGACCGTTTGCATCCCAGCACGAAAGGACAGATACGCATGGCACGAACGCTGATGTATCAGTTGTTTGCGTTGCCTGCTACATTTTAAATAGGTCGGACAGAATTCTATGAAATTGTACACTATTCTATAGTACATTTTCTGCAAACCTGTAATTTTGTCTTCTATAAATAATAGAACCTATGAGACATAAACTTCTGTTTTCTTTTTTCATCTTTTTGATAGTTGCTTTACCGATTCGTAGTAAGGATTTTGTTTTGACTTCCGGTCAAACAGTTGTCATCGCTTGCAGCCCTTCTGAAGAACTGGTTGTACGAACCGCATTGGAAATGCTGGGGCGTGATATTCAGACAGTATTGTCGTCGACTACCCAAGCGAATGAGAAAACAGGTGAAATTGTGATAGGAACGGTGGGGCAGAGTGAGCTTATCAGCCGGACCGGCATAGATGTTTCTGCGCTAAAAGGCAAGAAGCAGGCTTTTCTATTATCTGTTTCTCCGGAGGGTAAATTGATCGTAGCCGGCAGTGACAAACATGGTACGGCTTATGGAATACTCGAAATATCCCGTTTGTTAGGTGTCTCTCCCTGGGAATGGTGGGCGGACGTAACTCCGGAAAAGAAGAAACTTTTTAAGCTATCTTCCAAATTCCAAAGTCTTCAGGCTCCTTCGGTGGAATATCGGGGTATATTTATTAATGATGAAGACTGGGGCTTGATGCCATGGAGCAGTCGGACCTATGAACCTTCAAAAGTGAAAGGTGAGATAGGCCCGCGTACCAACGAGCGTATTTTTGAACTCTTACTTCGTCTGCGTGCCAACACCTATTGGCCTGCAATGCACGAATGTACACTTCCTTTCTTCCTGACCAAAGGCAATCGGGAAGCTGCCAAGAAATATGGAATCTTCATCGGTGCTTCCCATTGCGAACCGATGGCTTGCAGCGCTGCCGGCGAGTGGAAACGAAGAGGGGAAGGGGCTTATGATTATGTGAATAATGCTCCGGCTGTTTACAAATTCTGGGAAGACCGTGTAAAAGAGGTGGCAGATCAGGAAATACTCTATACGTTGGGTATGCGTGGTGTACACGATGGCAAGATGCAGGGAGCGAAGACGGTGGAAGAACAGAAGGCCGTAATAGATCGTGTGTTTGCAGATCAACGCGGGTTGATTGAAAAATATGTTGATAAGGATGTAACTAAAGTCCCGCAGGTTTTTATCCCTTATAAAGAGGTACTCGACATTTATCATGCCGGATTACAGGTGCCCGATGATGTAACATTGATGTGGTGTGACGATAACTATGGCTATATCCGCCATTTTCCTACGGCCGAAGAATGCCCACGTAAAGGAGGGAATGGAGTCTATTATCATGTTTCTTATTGGGGACGTCCGCACGACCATCTCTGGTTGAGTACGATGAGCCCGTATCTGATTTTCCAACAAATGAAGCTGGCTTACGATCGAGGCATACAGAAGATGTGGATACTGAACGTCGGAGATATCAAGCCTGCCGAGTATCAGATAGAGTTGTTTATGGATATGGCCTGGAATATAGAAGCTGTGGCCTCGGAAGGAGTGACCTCTCATCTGAAACACTGGCTGGAACCGGAATTGGGAGCTTCGTGCGCAAAGGCAGTATTACCTGTGATGCAGGAACACTATCGTCTGGCCCATATTCGTAAACCTGAATTTATGGGAAATACGAGGGAAGAGGAGAAAGATCCTGTTTATCGTGTTGTCAAAGATCTCCCATGGAGTGAAAAAGAAATCAACGGACGTTTGCAGGCTTATGATAAATTGTCGGAGACAGTGGAACGGGCAGCTTTGAAAATCCCATCCGGCAGACAAAGTGCCTATTTTGAATTGGTGAAATACCCGGTGCAAGCTGCTACACAGATGAACCGGAAATTGCTATATGCCCAATTAGCCCGCCACGGAAAAGCGGACTGGGAGAAAAGTGATCTTGCCTATGACAGCATTGTAGTATTGACAAAACAGTATAACTCACTGGAAGATGGAAAGTGGAACCGCATGATGGATTTCCAACCCCGAAAACTCCCCGTATTCAATCGCGTGGAAAGAAAAACGGCTACTTCTCCGATGATGAAAGAGCGTGTAGCTATCTATAAATGGAACGGCTTGGATGGGAAGAATATCCCGAATAGTAAGACCTTGAATGCGCGGAAAGGAACTTCTGCTATTTGTGAGGGCCTGGGATATGAAAGCAAAGCGACAGGCATTGACAAGGGAGATGCACTGATGTTCTCTTTTGACAACTGGAAAACAGACTCGGTAGAGGTTGACATCCGCTTGTTGCCTAATCATCCTGTGAGAGGAGATCAATTACGTTTCTCAATATCGTTGGACGATGCAGCGCCTGAAGTGATCTCTTATGAAACGAAAGGACGGAGTGAAGAATGGAAAGAGAACGTGCTGCGCAATCAAGCCATCCGAACGGTTCGACTTCCGGTATCCGGAAAGAAGTCCCACAAATTGGTAATCAAGGCATTGGACGAAGGAGTGATATTAGACCAGATGATGCTTTATATGCCTTCGCCTACTGGTGAGTAACTGCACGGATCACGAACCATGCATGATGCGCCACGGTTCCAATCAGCCCGTAATGCTTTGCCATGATCCGAAATCTTTCTTTGAGGGATGCTTTCTGATTCCGGGTAGTCATTCCCTCCTCCAGATAGTCGATGATTGTCAGGTGGGTATTGTGCAAAGTACGTGCTTTCTTCATGATGCGGATGCACCAGTCGAAATCTGCAGAAAAGCGATATTGCAGATTATATGGCTCTACGAGCGTGTGGCGGGGGAAGAATGCCTGGTGGCAGACTAACATTCCCTGTTTGAAACTTTTCCAGGTGAGCGTTTCAGGGGCGGACAATCTGCGCATCCGCAGGAAATGCCTGTCCTTGTCTACGATAGCGGTTTCTCCGTAAAGTATATCGGGCAGTTCATTGCCGTTGATGGTGTGCACCATTTGTTGCAGCGTATCATCCTCATGAAAACAGTCGCCTGCATTCAGGAAACAGAGATAATCACCGCTGGCAAGGGCGATGCCCTTATTCATAGCGTCATACAGTCCTTTGTCGGGTTCGCTGACGACGGTGTGTATGCGTGACCGGTAGCGGTTGATAATAGAGAGGGTTCCATCCTTGGAAGCTCCATCCACGATAATATATTCTATATGATGATAGGTTTGTGAAATAACACTTTGAATCGTGTCTTCCAATACCTTTTCAGCATTGTATGTCACCGTAATGATAGAGAACTTGGGAGTAGGATGGACACTATGCATATTTCCCCGTTATTTTATTGTAGACATCTGTATATTTCTTTGCAACGATACTCTCCGAATAATTACCCAGAACCTTGCGGCAGGCCTGTGCAGAGAGTTCGTTGTATTCCGGTTCCGTCAATATCCAATGTATGCCGTTGGCAAAATCTTCCGAGGATTTGTATTGTGCCACGTAGCCGTTGTGCAGATGATCGATCATTTCGGGGATACCTCCCACATTAAAACCGACACAAGGCACTCCACAGGCCATTGCTTCCATAATCATATTGGGAAGATTCTCTTCCAGAGACGGGATGGCGAAGAGGTCTACGGCATTGTAGATATTCACTACTTCATGCTCATTTTTGATATAAGGGAGCGGGTATACATGGAAAGGAAGTTGTTCCTGTAACTGCTGCGACTGGTTGCCGAATACGACTACACCCAGTGAGTCTTTCCATTCCGGATGCTTTTCTGCTAACAGTTTGCATGCCCCAATCAGATAGTCGACCCCTTTTCGTTTATCGGTGATCTTTAATGAGCCGAACAAAACTAGTTTCTTACCTTCCGGCAACATGAATTTGGCACGCGCTTCCTTCTTGTTCATGGGTTTGAACAAGTTGGTATTAATAGCGTTCGGAATATTGGTCACGCTTTTCCCTTCAAATAATGCACTGGTCTGGGCTTGTTCCTTCAGCCAATGGCTGCACGTGACGAAATGAATGGGAGCGTAGCTGTATAACTTCTGTTTTTTGCGGAACGTGCGATAGGATAAATCCTTTCGTCCCCCGCCTTTGTAGATGTACGGACAGTCGTGACATTCCCGCTGATAGTTGTTGCACTCCCGTGCGTAATGGCAGATGCCGGTGCATGGCCACATATCGTGCATGGTCCAGACTACGGGTTTGCCGGAGGTCAGTATCTTTCGTATATCGTTCAGTGAGAGCATTCCCTGGTTGATCCAATGCAGATGGATCACGTCGGCTTGGCGGAATTCCGGGAGTGAGGTGATGTCTGTACCTGTGTTGGCGATGTCTACGTCAAACAAATGGTAACGCCGGAAACGGTTGGCACTCCAGATCACAATCCGTTCCCACATGAACTTCCACACTTGCAACCAGTTACTTTTTAAGCGGACAACACTGATTTGGTCGGTCTGTTTGTCACGTACCAGCATTTTGGCTTTGATGCCGTTGTTTTTCAGTGACTCCATCAACCGGCTTGCTGCGATGGCTGCTCCTCCTATTCGTTCAGATGTATTTATAATCAGGACTCTCATGGGCAAAAGTTTATGCAAATGTACGGTTTTTAGAGGAAATGTTTGATATTTCCAGCAAGCTTTCTGCTATTTCGCGTGAAAAGATTTCGAGGTTGAAACGTTCTTCCGCCAGTTTGCGGGCATTCTCTCCCATGCGCCGTGCCTCTTCGGGGTGGTCGGCGATGTAGCGGATAGCGTCTATCCAGCCTTGTACGTCGTTATATTCTACGGTGATGCCTATTCCTTCCTTGTCGATGTCTATTTCGAAGTTGGGGTTGCGCGAACAGATGACGGGGATGCCGAGGGCGAATGCTTCCACGAGCGTGGTCAGTCCTACGGTATAGGGGAAGTCCAGGCAGCAGATCACGATGCAACTTTTGCGTGCCACCAGTTTCCCCAGTTCGTAGGGAATCACTCCGTCGGTATAATGGATGCGAATGGAGTCGGGCAATGCATACGGGTCGATGATCTTTTTATAGTTGATGTTACCGCATGAGACGGCAATGTACAAATC
>UMDQ01006593.1_pt1 | contig 10890 bp, 9 predicted proteins | sample 1964531 | NCBI WGS metagenome assembly UMDQ01 (sample SAMEA4835998, study PRJEB28245) | human gut metagenome | biome: gut microbiome; material: fecal sample | place: Denmark | collected 2008
CATGCACCAGCTGATAGATATTTAATGCTTCAAGAAAAAAGGTATAATGTGTTAAGAAGATATCGCTAAAAGTACGGGATAAAAAGGATAGGGAACTAAGGGAATGTTAAATTTTTATTGTCATAATGTTAGTATATTATATGGGTAAAAGTGTGTTTGTGATGATTACTCTTTCATTATGTCACTATTTCCTGTTGTTTAACATTCTTTTTATACGATAAATTTCTTGACTTATCCTTTGAAAAGTAAATAAAATGTCCGACTTTTGCTTCCATGATGAGTCAACCATTAGCAGAGAGATTACGTCCGAAGACGTTGGATGATTATATCGGACAGAAGCACCTGGTAGGCCAGGGAGCCGTGTTGAGGAAGATGATTGATGCGGGACGGGTTCCCTCTTTTATATTGTGGGGGCCGCCGGGAGTAGGGAAGACTACCTTAGCGCAGATCATAGCGAATAAGTTGGATGCGCCTTTTTATACGTTAAGCGCGATCAGTTCGGGAGTGAAGGACGTGCGGGAGGTGATAGAGAAGGCCAAGAGCAACCGCTTCTTCAATACGGTATCGCCGATATTGTTTATTGATGAGATACACCGATTCAGTAAGTCGCAGCAAGACTCATTGCTGAACGCCGTGGAGACGGGCGTGGTGACGCTGATTGGGGCAACCACGGAGAATCCCTCGTTCGAGGTAATCCGTCCTTTGTTATCCCGTTGTCAGGTGTACGTGTTGAAATCGCTGGACAAGAATGACTTGCTTACGCTATTGCATAAGGCGATCGCCGAGGATGTCGTTCTGAAGGATAAAAACATAAGGCTGACGGAAACGGATGCCATGTTACGTTACTCGGGAGGAGATGCCCGGAAGTTGCTGAATATTCTGGAACTGGTGGTGTCTGCCGAGGAGAGTGACAATATTGAGATTCTGGATGAGAAGGTAGTGGAGAGGTTGCAGGAGAACCCTGCGGCGTATGATAAGGGAGGGGAGATGCATTACGATATAATCTCCGCTTTTATCAAGTCGATCCGGGGTAGCGATCCCGATGGCGCCATTTACTGGCTCGCCCGTATGGTGGCCGGGGGAGAAGACCCTGAGTTTATCGCACGGCGGTTGGTGATCTCCGCTTCTGAGGATATCGGATTGGCGAATCCGAATGCGCTTTTGCTGGCGAACGCATGTTTCGATGCCTTGAAGAAGATCGGCTGGCCAGAGGGCCGGATCATTCTGGCCGAGACGACCGTTTATCTGGCTTGCAGCCCGAAAAGTAATTCGGCCTATATGGCGATCAACGACGCTTTGGCACTTGTTAACCGGACTGGGAATTTACCCGTACCGCTTCATCTACGCAACGCGCCTACCAAATTAATGGCTGAACTGGAGTATGGCAAGGAATATAAATATGCGCACGACTACGAAAATCATTTTGTAAAGCAGGAGTATCTTCCGAAGGAAATTTTGGGCGAACGTTTGTGGAAAGGACAGGAAAATCCGGCCGAGCACAAACTAATTGAGCAAATGAGGCGCCTTTGGGGAGATCGTTTTTAATTGACATATTCTGATTGTAAATTAAAAAATGCTCGAAAAGTGTCGGCAAATGAGAAAAAATAGTTACATTAGCCGCCTGTTTTTGAAAAAATAGTTACTTTATTTATAATAACATTCTAAAAAGACATTGGTATGAAGAAGCACAATTTTTATGCAGGTCCTTCTATCTTGAGCGAGTATACAATTAAGAATACAGCCGCTGCGGTAGAAAATTTTGCGGGTATGGGGTTATCACTTCTTGAGATCTCTCATAGAAGTAAGGAGTTTGTAGCCGTAAACGACGAGGCACGTGCGTTGATCAAGGAATTACTGGATGTTCCGGCAGGCTATGAGGTTGTATTCATGGGCGGTGGCGCCAGCATGCAGTTCTGTATGGTTCCTTACAATCTGTTGAATAAGAAAGCCTCTTATTTGGATACCGGCACATGGGCTTCGAACGCTATCAAGGAAGCTAAGTTGTTTGGGGAGGTAGATGTTATCGCTTCTTCCAAAGACAAGAACTATACTTACATCCCGAAGGGTTATGCGATCGCTGATGACTCGGATTATTTCCATTTTACTTCTAATAATACGATTTACGGAACAGAGATGCGTAAAGATCCGGATGTGAAGCAACGTTTGGTTTGCGATATGTCTTCCGATATTTTCTCTCGTCCGATTGATATTTCCAAATATGATATTATCTATGCGGGTGCTCAAAAGAACTTGGCTCCTGCCGGCGTGACTTTGGCTATCGTTCGTGTGGACGCTTTAGGACATGTAGACCGTCCGATCCCGACCATGTTGAACTACGCTACCCATATTAAAAAGGATTCCATGTTCAATACACCTCCTGTATTGCCTATTTACGCGGCTTTACAGACCTTGAAATGGTATAAGGAACAAGGTGGTATCGCCGCTATGGAGAAGAAGGATCTTGAGAATGCGGCGATCTTATACGATGAGATCGATCGCAATAAGTTGTTCCGTGGTACGGTAGCGGAGGAAGATCGTTCGATCATGAATGTTTGTTTCGTGATGAATGATGAGTATAAGGAGTTGGAGGACGAGTTCAGTAAATATGCTACTGCCGCTGGTATGGTAGGTATCAAGGGACACCGTTCTGTAGGTGGTTTCCGTGCCTCTCTTTATAACGCGATGCCGAAGAGCAGCGTGGAGGCTTTGGTAGCTTGCATGAAAGAGTTCGAGAAACAACATTAATCAAGGAGGATTCAGACATGGCAAAGATATTAGTTGCTACAGAGAAACCTTTCGCCGCTGTCGCTGTGAAAGGCATCCGGGAGGTAGTGGAAGGCGCTGGTATGGAACTGGCTCTTTTGGAGAAATATACAGAGAAGGCGCAATTGCTGGATGCGGTTAAGGATGCCGATGCCGTGATTATCCGTAGCGATAAGGTGGATGCTGAGGTATTGGATGCCGCTAAGAACCTGAAGATCGTGGTTCGTGCCGGTGCGGGGTATGATAACGTGGACTTGGATGCGGCTACTGCCCATAAGGTATGCGTGATGAATACGCCGGGACAAAACTCTAACGCTGTCGCCGAATTGGTATTCGGTATGTTGGTGTACGGGGTTCGTAATTTCTATAACGGAACTTCCGGAACAGAGTTGAAAGGAAAGAAATTGGGTATCTTGGCTTATGGAAACGTGGGCCGTAACGTGGCTCGTATCGCTAAAGGCTTCGGTATGGAGGTTTACGCTTACGATGCGTTCTGTCCGGCTTCCGTGATTGAGGCCGACGGCGTGAAGGCTGTGGCTTCTACAGCCGATTTGTTTAAGGCTTGCCAAATCGTCTCTTTGCATATTCCGGCTACGGCCGAGACGAAGGGTTCTATCAATTTCGAGTTGATGAATTCCATGCCGAAGGGAGCTATCGTAGTGAATACGGCTCGTAAGGAGGTGATGGATGAGGCTGGCCTCGCTAAGATGTTGGAAGAGCGTCCGGACTTCAAGTACTTAACAGATATTATGCCCGCTATCCATGCGGAATTGGCCGAGAAATATGCCGGTCGTTATTTCAGCACCCCGAAAAAGATGGGTGCCCAGACCGCCGAGGCTAATATCAACGCTGGTATCGCCGCCGCCAAGCAGATCGTTGATTTCTTGGTGAATGGCAATGAAAAGTATCGGGTTAATAAATGAGAATATCCGGTTGTAGAGACGGGTACGCCCCGTCTCTACATTGATACATAAACCAATTAGATTTAATTACCATGGCAAAAATAAAACCTTTCAAGGGAGTTCGTCCGCCAAAAGAATTTATAGAGGAGGTGGCTTCCCGCCCCTATGACGTATTGAACTCGCAAGAAGCTCGTGTGGAAGCGGAAGGAAACGAGAAATCCCTTTACCATATCATTAAACCGGAAATCGATTTCCCAGAAGGGACGGATGAGCATGATCCGGCTGTTTACCTGAAGGCCGCCGCCAATTTCAATAATTTTCAGGAAAAAGGTTGGTTGGTTCAGGATCAGAAAGAATGCTATTATGTTTATGCCCAAACCATGAATGGCAAGACTCAATATGGGTTGGTAGTCGGGGCTTATGTTCCCGATTATATGAATGGCACGATCAAGAAACATGAGCTGACCCGCCGTGACAAGGAGGAGGATCGCATGAAACACGTACGTGTCAACAACGCTAATATCGAGCCGGTATTCTTCGCTTATCCCGACAACTCAGAGCTAGACGCTATCGTTATGAAATATACGGCTCGTGAGCCCGAATATAATTTCGTGGCGAAATTAGACGGTTTCGGCCATACGTTCTGGATTATCGATGAGGATAAGGATATCGCTCGCATCACGGAGTTATTCGGGGAGATGCCTGCGTTGTATATTGCCGACGGACATCATCGTTCCGCCGCCGCTGCTTTGGTAGGAGCGGAGAAGGCCAAGCAAAACCCGGGTCATAAGGGAGACGAGGAGTATAACTATTTCATGGCTGTTTGCTTCCCGGCCAACCAATTGACCATTATCGATTACAACCGTGTGGTAAAAGACTTGAACGGCTTGACCGAGGAACAATTCGTTGAGAGATTAACGAAAAACTTCGTGGTAGAGGAGAAGGGCTCTGCTATTTACAAACCGGGTGCCTTGCACAATTTCTCCCTGTATTTAGGAGGGAAATGGTATTCTTTGACCGCTAAGCCCGGTACGTACGATGATAATGACCCGATAGGCGTATTGGATGTCACGATCTCTTCGAACTTGATTCTGGATGAGATTTTAGGCATTAAGGATTTACGTTCGGACAAGCGAATCGATTTCGTGGGAGGTATCCGTGGCCTGGGTGAATTGAAACGCCGTGTGGATAGCGGTGAGATGAAGGTTGCCTTGGCTTTGTATCCCGTTACGATGAAGCAATTGATGGATATCGCCGATACGGGTAATATCATGCCGCCGAAGACGACGTGGTTCGAACCGAAGCTTCGCTCCGGTTTGGTGATCCATAAATTGGATTAAGTCTTATATACATAAATATAGCTTTGGATTGGGGTATAATCGTTGAAGATTATACCCTTTTTTATCCTTGTAACCTAGATATACGGAATAAATTGTATCTTTGGGACTTAAATAGTATCGCAATGGGTAAAATAAAAAATATAGTATTCGATCTGGGGGGCGTTATCATAGATTTGGACCGGGATGAACCTGTTCGCCGTTTAATAGAGATTGGGGTCAAAGATGCCGATGGATTGATAGATCCTTACGAACAAAAAGGGGTTTTTCAAGATCTGGAGACCGGAAAGATCGGAGTAGAGGAGTTTTGTCGCTATTTACGGAAGTATACGGGTAAAGACCTTTCTTATGAGGATATTTGTTGGGCTTGGTTTGGCTTCATTGGTGGCGTTCCCCAATATAAATTGGACTACATATTAAAACTCCGTGAGAAATATCAAGTCTATTTATTGAGCAATACAAATCCGATCATACAGCTTGAATGGGCACAGACAAAAGAGTTTACGCCGGCGGGCCGTCCATTAAATGATTATTTCGATAAATTGTATCTCTCTTATGAAATCGGTGTCACTAAGCCAGATCGTGAAATTTTTGATCGCATGGTCTTGGATTCAGGAATCAGACCAGAGGAAACATTATTTGTAGATGATGGTAAGAATAATATCGTAGTGGGGCAGGAACTGGGGTTCCATACCTATCAGCCTTTGAATGGAGAGGATTGGAGAGGGAGGCTCGATGAAATACTCTCAAAATCATAGGATCTCTATTCCTCTTAATTAAATCTATATCATTGAAAATGACAAATACTACTTTAAATTTGGAAGAACTACTCTGTGGTGTAAACGAGCTAGTCGATACGCTTTGGATCGTCACATTAGGTAATGAAAAGGTTGAGATAGTCAAAGATTCGATGACTCCCGAAAGGGAAGGAGAATGTTTGGATTATACAGAACTTTGCCAGACTTACATTCAAGAATATGTATATCCTGCGGATTTAGGGAAATGGGAGGAGATCTTATCCTTGAATTCATTGCGGCAAATGGCGGCTAGCGGCGTAGCAAATAAGAAGTTCGACATGCGTTTCTGTAATGATTTGTTGGGTTTTGAGTGGCATGAGGCTTTTATTCGTATCTTGAAAGATAAGAGTGGAATTCCGGATCGTGTCATTCTTTTCAGCCGCTATGTGAATCATTGTCGCAAGGCACAGATCGTAGAGGCTGCCGTTCAGACTGAGTATGATTATGTCGTTTATATAGAGGCAAATACGAATAGCTATGTCATGTATACTTCCAATCGTGAAAGTGGGACGCCGGTCCCCCCGATAGCGAGTAATGACTATGAAAAAGAGGTAGCCGAGTTCCACCACAAATATGTGCCGGAGGATCAGCGAGATGAGTTAACCCGAAATCTTTCCCTAGATCATGTCTTATCTATCTTACAAAATTCCCGTGAGTATGTCTTGTTCTGTCAGGTGATGGAGAATGGCGTTTTTAGGGATAAGAAGTTGCGTTTTAGCTTTTTCGATAAGGAGAGGAATATACTTCTTTTGACCCGGACCGATATTATGGAGGTTCGTGAGGAAGAGCGGCAAAGGCAATTACTTCAAGATGCCCTACAAGTGGCTAAATCGGCAAATCAGGCTAAATCGGATTTCTTATCCCGTATGAGCCATGATATACGTACTCCGATGAATGCCATTATCGGTATGACCACTATCGCCAGTATGCATATCGACGATCGGGAGCGTATAGTGGATTGCTTGAAGAAGATTATGGTTTCTTCCAAATTGTTATTGAACTTGATCAATGAGGTCTTGGATATGTCTAAGGTAGAGAGCGGACATATTTTGCTGACAGACGAGGAGTTCGATATGGGCGAGTTATTGCAAAGCGTAATTACTATGGTTCAGACTTCGGTCAGTCAGAAGTTTCAGGATTTCCGGGTTCACTTGTTTCAAATCAAACATGAAAAGCTGATTGGCGATGTGCAACGGATTCAGCAAGTATTGTTGAATTTGCTGTCAAACGCCATAAAGTATACGCCGGACTATGGGAAAATAACACTTGAGATACGGGAAAAGCCAATTAAAAATGGTAATTATGGTTTATTTGAGGTTACGGTTATAGACAATGGTATCGGGATAAAGCCGGATTTCTTACACAAGGTTTTCGAACCATTTGAACGTGCGGAAGACGCAACCTTGCGGAATATACAAGGAACCGGCTTAGGCATGGCGATAAGCCGTAATATCGCTCATATGATGAATGGTGAGATTCTGGTGGAGAGTGAATATGGCAAAGGTTCCGTTTTTACATTTACGATGCAGTTGAAATTGCAGGATCAAGGGTGTTTTGAGGATGATCATTTAAGGGATTTACCGGTTCTCGTGGTAGACGATGATATCGTGTGTTGCGAGAACGCATGTATGAGGATTAACGAGATCGGTATGAAAGGTGAATATGCCATTTCTGGTGAGGAGGCTATCGGGAAAGTAGAGAGGGCACATCATCTTAATGATGACTATTTTGCCGTTATCCTTGATCTGAAAATGCCGGGAATGGATGGAATCGAGACCGCTACCCGTATCCGAAAAGTCGTTGGCCGGGATATTCCGATCATTATTCTTTCCGCTTATGATTGTCCGCATTTTGAGGAGATAGCCCAACGAGCCGGTGTCGATGGATTCATAAGTAAGCCGTTGATGAAATCCAAGTTATTTTATTTGATGAAAAGTTTCGCTATCAAGCAAGAGGAAAAAGAGGAAGAGACGGAGAAGCCTCAATATCCTTTCGGTAACTTTGAGGGTAAGCGGATCTTGCTGGTGGAAGATAATAGCTTGAATAGGGAAATAGCGACTGTGTTACTAGAAGAGACCGGTGCGGTGGTAGAGGAGGCGGAAAATGGCCTTGTCGCGGTGAATATGGTAAAAAACTCTAGTCCGGGATATTATGACTTGGTATTTATGGATATCCAGATGCCGGTCATGAACGGGTACGACTCTACTCGCCATATTCGGGCATTAGAACGTCCGGATATCAAGTCCATGCCGATAATAGCCATGTCTGCGAACGCATTTGCGGAAGACATCAAGTTGTGTAAAGAATCCGGAATGAATGAGCATATCGCTAAGCCGATCGATTTCGGGAAAGTTCTTGAGATCTTAGAGAAATACTTGTAGATATAAGGATATAAAAAAGGCCATATCTTAGCTAAGCGCTATCAGATACGGCCTCTTTTTTGTGTTATTTACTGGATGCCACGTTCTCTCAAACGTTTCTGCCAGTTCCATGCGGATTGCAGGGTGTCGGCTAAAGTCTCCTTGGCGGTCCAGCCTAATACCTTATTCGCGTGCTCCGGATTGGCCCATACCTTCTCGATATCACCTTCACGACGGCCCACGATCTTGTGCGGAACCTTAACGCCTGTTGTCTGCTCGAAGGTATTGATCAGTTCAAGGACAGAAACACCATTGCCGGTACCTAGGTTGAATATCTCGATATGCTCATCAGACTTATTCTCAAGCATACGGTCCATAGCGATTACATGCGCTTTCGCCAAGTCTACGACATTGATATAGTCACGGATGCAAGAGCCGTCTGCCGTATCATAATCATCGCCGAATACGCTTAATTCCTTGCGGATACCCATAGCCGTCTGTGTCAAGTACGGGATCAAGTTCTGGGGAACACCATTTGGCAACTCGCCGATCTCTGCGCTTGGGTGAGCGCCTATCGGGTTGAAGTAGCGCAAGATGATACTCTTGAAAGGCGCTCCCGCATGGATCGTATCCCGGATAATCTCCTCGTTGATCTGCTTCGTGTTTCCATAAGGAGACATAGCGGGTTTGATCGGGGCATTCTCGGTTACCGGCAAGTTCTCCGGATCCGGTTGTCCGTATACCGTACAAGAGGAAGAGAATACGATACCTTCGATATTGAATTCAGGCATCATCTCCAACAAGTTCACCAAAGTGACAATATTATTGCGATAATACTTCAAAGGCTGCTGTACGGATTCTCCTACCGCCTTGCTAGCGGCGAACAAGATAATGCCTTTGATGCCCGGATGAGCTTCCAATGCCTTGCGAGTACCTTCCTTATCCTTTAGATCCAATTGGATAAACTCCGGACGGATGCCCGTGATTTTCTCGATACCATCGAGCACCTCGATATTCGAGTTTGACAAATCGTCGATAATGACTACCTCATATCCGGCGTTCTGCAATTCTACTGTGGTGTGTGAGCCGATATAACCGGTTCCGCCCGCTACTAAAATCTTCTTTTTCATTCTAGTGTTCATTTAGATAAGTTTGTTATACGATACCCGAGAATCCCATAAAAGCCATAGCTAGCAAACCGGCCGTTATCAAGGCGATAGGAGTGCCTTTCATGCCTTCCGGAACATGCGTCATGGCTAGTTGCTCCCGAATACCCGCGAAGATAATCAAAGCTAGCGCAAATCCAATAGCGGTCGAGATAGCATATACCACAGATTCTAATAAATTATACTCTTTTTGGATTACAAGGATCGCCACACCCAAGATACAGCAGTTCGTGGTGATCAACGGAAGGAATACGCCCAACGCCTGGTAAAGGGCGGGAGAGACCTTCTTCAATATGATTTCCACCATCTGAACCAAGGCGGCGATGATCAAGATGAAACTGATCGTCTGCATGAACCCTAATCCGAAAGCGTCCAATATGTATTTTTGCACGAGGAATGTAACAATCGTAGCGATCGTAAGAACGAACGTAACGGCGGCTCCCATGCCTGCGGCAGTCTCCACTTTCTTAGATACCCCCAAGAACGGACAAATTCCCAAGAACTGTGCCAGTACAACGTTATTAACGAATACGGCGGCGATAAATATCAATATATATTCCATATGATCCGTTTATTATGCTTTACGCAGTTTGTTTACTATTGCTACCAGATAACCCAAGGCGATAAACGCTCCCGGAGCCAATACGAAGATCAGCGAACCGTATTCCTCGGGCATCAAGGTTACGTTGAATAACTTACCGGTTCCCAAGAACTCACGGCAAGCGCCCAGCAGCGTAAGAGCCATCGTGAAGCCCAGTCCGATACCGATTCCGTCGAAAGCGGATGGGATTACGCCGTTCTTCGCGGCGAAAGCCTCGGCACGTCCTAGTACGATACAGTTTACCACGATCAACGGGATAAATAATCCTAAGCTAGCGTATAAAGCCGGAACGAATGCTTCCATGCACATCTGCACTACGGTCACGAACGTCGCGATCACAACGATATATCCCGGGATACGCACCAAGTCGGGGATTACGTTTTTCAAGGCGGAGATCACGATATTCGAGCAAATCAATACGAACATCGTAGCCAATCCCATACTCATGCCGTTGATGGCCGAAGAGGTCGTTCCCAAGGTAGGACACATACCTAACAGTAATACAAATGTCGGGTTCTCCGTGATGATACCATTCATCAATATTTTTAGATTACTCATTGCTCTGTCCTCCCTTTTTATTTGTTATCAGTTGAAGTGGCACCCGTTAATCCGTCTACGCCTGCGAATGCGCTATACGCACGGTTCACGGCATCGAGGAACGCACGGCTGGAGATGGTCGCAGCCGTGATAGCGTCCACGTCGCCACCATCTTTTGTTACTTTTAAACCTCCGTCCGGAATCGTACGTCCCAAGACACTTTGCTTATTCTTGTCCGCACGGAACCATTCTTGCATCTTGGCTCCCAATCCCGGTGTCTCGGCGTGTTGCAATACGGAATAGTTCAAGATCTTGCCCTCCATATCGAAACCTACGATAACCCGTATCTCGCCGCTAAAGCCTTTTTTCGTATTACTCTCTACGGCTCCGCCAACGACTTGTCCGCCTTTCTTGGCAGGATAAATCT
>UMDQ01026252.1_pt1 | contig 10880 bp, 2 predicted proteins | sample 1964531 | NCBI WGS metagenome assembly UMDQ01 (sample SAMEA4835998, study PRJEB28245) | human gut metagenome | biome: gut microbiome; material: fecal sample | place: Denmark | collected 2008
ACCGTAGAGTCCGGAATTACCTACAAAGACATCGTAGAGTCAAACAATCCTGATGAAGATACTACAGATTTAGAAGAGAACGATGGTTGGAAAACTATTGGTAAGATAAAGCAGCGGTTAGAAGCTGCACTAGGCAGCTTTAGCCCAGTTAAATCTGCATACGCTTTGAAAGCCACTACTTACAACAATTACAAAGTTGTAAAGCTCTTTGATAACAAAATGAAGTACACCTACAATGATGTGGCTTTAGAACAGTTAAGTGAATCGTCACCAGATGTAGAAAAGATTGAGAAAACTAATGACTACACTAGAATTACTTTTGTTGTAAAAGCAAGGAGTAGTGAAGATGCTGTTTCTGCAGTTGATGGGAAAATTTCATGTGAATTAAGTACGGAAGGTACAGAGGTTCCATGTTTTACTTCTATTGAAAATTCAAATGGTAAGGTAACTAACATGATTTCTCAGAAAAGTATTGAACAACTTTTCCCAGAAATTTCAGTTGTGCATGATAAATTATTAGAAAACACTAACACTGGCTGTGAAGCAATGTTAATGGGAGATTCTGGATACGCAATTGTTGGTACTAAAGTGATTGTCAGCGATGATTTAATTGTACACGATGCAGGAGACGATGTTTACTACAATCTTGAGATTATTACCAGTTTACTTACTAACGCATATTTAAAAGAATTAGACAAAAAGATTGGTAATCAGATTACAAGTTTATACATCTCAGACTCTAGTCTTAATGAGAGCAGATACAAAGTGTACTCCGACAGTACTTTACTTAACAAAACTGATGTAATTCAGTTAAAAGTAAAAAATAACAGTGGTGCTGAAAAGAGTACAAAGTTTTTTAACATGGATTCAATGTGTAGAGGAATGAATACTGCTTCAAGAGTATTTAAGCTAAAAGACTCACAGGGAAGAGATGCAAGCGTTACAGTAATTGTCGATTTAGATTTTGTTGTACCATCAAGTACAGCTTTTGCTGATGGTAAACTGTCAACTAATCTTCTTAATGGACCACTTACAGCAAATAACATTGCAGCAGCGTACTTCAATAGACCTTCTGACTCTGAACCAGATTTACAAAACTGGTGGGATTCTAATATTGGTTGTTCCAACGCATTGTACAATTTCTTATATGGTACAAATGGTATTGTTTACGTTGAGAGTGGATACTTGGCACCAAGCATGACAATTCTAAAAAGCTCAGATGCTATTACTGATAAGCAGGTTTCACAGATTTTCAAAAACTTTAGATTGTATGACATTAATGGAATTTCTTACAAGAAATTCTTTGGTAACGATTTAGACAAGTTTTGGGAGTTCTACTTCGATGCTAATGCGAACACTGGACTTACAAATCTGTCAAAAACTTTAGCCAAGGATTCTCGTAAATTCCAACAAATTGTAGGAACAAGCTCAACATCAGGTATTAATTACCAAGGTAAGTTTTTCATTACAAATGCTAATACAATTTATAGAAGTCTTGACAATGCAGATGATGTAGTTACAAAAAATCTCAAAGTTGACCATAGTAGTAAACAAATTGATTTAACTACAAAGACTACAAGTGATAGCACAACACAACCTTCGGTTGGAGATAAAATTCAATACGAGTATTCGGATGGTAATAAGAATAAAAAGACAACAACCTGGACTTACTGCGGTATTAAAGATGGGTATTATGAATTGATGCCAGATATTAATTTAATGAAGAACGCTTCATCCACCTGGAAGAAAGGTTCTCCTGTTTTACAAACAGCTGGTGGAAGTGCATACACAATAAGTTCTTTAGCCACGGACAATACAATTCAGTATTACCTTAAGCAATTTTACAAAGTTGGTTTTCCTGACATTTGGGACAAAATAGATGTTTCTGGATACACAACTAAAACAGCTTCCAGTAAGCTATGGAAAGTTAATGCTAGTATGTTTGGTGACAATGGCTTTAGCCAAGGAAGAGACCAACAGTACTATCTTAGCGGTGGAAAGGTTTACTCTAGGCAGATAGTTTCTAAGGATGGCAAAAGGGTTAATACTTTAGCCGAGGTGTCACATCCTAGCGATGATATGAACGTAGCGGCAGTTCCTATTGCGTATATTCCAACTGGTGATATTTCAGTTACGACTTCAAGTTCAGGTAATAATATTGTTTTTAAGGCTAATGCCGGTTACAAAGGAACAGCACTTCATTATGGTAATGTTTTCTTAAAAAATATTAATCAAAGCGTAATTGATTACTCTGTGTACAAAAGCATGAAGACAAAGAAAATCAATGAATTGAATGATAATGATACCATTTACATTGGTACAACTTTGTTTTGTAAAAAAGGTGAGTACTTTGTATCATCACCTATTACAAGCGATGAATTGGTAGCAATAGCTAAGGATGCTGGAACTACATCCATCAAAGGACAAGCCGTAGGTATTTTTATGGGATTAAAAGTCCGAGTTGATGGAGCAGAAAGAAATCTCAGTGACTATGTTATAGACGCCGATACCGGAACACTGTTTAATGAAGGAAACGGTGAAAATGGAATTGTCTATAAGCAGGGCGGTACTGTAAAAGTTTGGAAAGATAATACTGCACAGGGAACAGAAATTGCTGCCAAACAAATTTGCATTAAAGTAAAATTCGATGACAATTTGTTATGTAGACCAATTAATGATAAAGGTAACGCATACACATTACTGTATGCTAACACATACCTTGGTTCCGAGTCTCTTGGTAACTTACCATTCCTTAGTGAGAAATTAGACTATGACAGATTTAGCAACGTAAATGCTACATTAAGTATGTCTAAGTTTAATCTTTCTGAGTTTGCAAAGGTTGCCAAAAAGGAATTCCTTAAGAGATTTAGAGATAGATTTTTCGATGATTCTCGTGGATTGATTTATAATATCATAATTGCTTTAGCCTCGTACTTAACAGTAATTAGCTGGTTAGTATACGGTATTCTGCGTTATGGAATTGGTAGACACTTGTTAGAGATGATAGCAAATCCTACAAGAATGCAATCTTTTAGAGGAATCGATTTAATCAAAGTCTTTACTCTTGGAATTTACAACTTGGACACAGAGCCCACTTTAGCAAGGTTCTTCACAACGTCACTCATTAACGTAGCAATAATTTATGTGGTAATGTTTGTACTACCGCATTAGGAGGTTGAGCACTTTGAATTTAGAAGTTGTTAATTTAGAATTAGAAAGACAGAAACGAGACACAGCCATAATCCTAGAACTACTTCTAATCGCAATGTGTGCTTACTTAGTATTAAATACTATTCATTTAGCTTTAGCAGATAACCTATTAGATTTGTTTGATTCCTACGCTTTCCGCGGAAGTTTGAAAACTATCGATAAGTTTAACTGGGTTGGTAAATTCATGAGCTACATCATTTCAGTGTTCAGCATGATTGGACTTTTCTTAGTTTGCTATCAAAGATTGATTTCATTGCTGTATTTAGCAGGGCGTAATACCTTTGATACGGTTCATGAAATCAAAAGTAGCCTTAGTGGTGGTAGCGGAAGAGATGCTTTTGGTATTCGCTCAATGTTTACTAATGCTATGCAAGGTGGAGGACAGTATGGGACTGGTCTTGATGCTATTGTAGGTTTTCTTTTAAGTTTACTTCCAGACGTTAAAAAGTACTCTGACTATAATCCGGAAAGAATGGCTTTTAATGTGCAGGAAGATGACAGTTGTACAACTTACATGTTAAAAACAGCAATCCCGACAATCATGATGATTTTCTTTTTTGCTATGGGCTACAATGGAACTCTTTGGCAAGGATACGGAGTTATCGTTGATGCAATGGGAACTGCTGCAGATCAGTTAGTTTCTACAGATCTTAATTCAATTGTTAGTACTGCAATGAACACAGGTAAAGCTTATAAGTTCTCATGGGATGCCAGTGACAGTGACTATGGTGATTTTATGCAAGATATGGTCAAAGCTGTCTACAAGCAGGCACTCAAGAATGGTAGGGACTACACAAGCGATACTCAGCAGTCAGTCGGAAGTTATGTTGATAGCATTTTCCTCACAGGTAAAGGTTACAATAAAAGTGATATGAAACTTTACAAAGGTTCAACGAATAAGACGATTTCTATCGGTAAGGGTAAAGGTTCTATTTTCACGGATGCTGACACGTTAGCAAAGGCAATTGGAAACACCACAGGTTTCAAGGGCGAGGACGATGCTAAGAACTTAACATATACTGTAATCTCCAACAGTACTAAAGATAGCTACAAGATCTCCAATGCAGTCGAACTGGTAATCTCTGCATACGACGTTGGATTAAATTCCTCCGCTAATGGTAACTACATTCATGTCACCATCAGTAGAAAGAAGAATTCCGACGAGACGATGTATTGGCACAAAGCTGACGATGGAGCAAAACCAACTAAGAATGGAACATCTAGTGGAAAATCAAATTCTAGTACAAGCAAAAAGAATAGTGGAAAACAGTAGCAATGCAGTAGCAATGCTTTAGCAAGGTAATGTCAGACAATGCTTTAGCCAAGTAATGCTAGGCATAGCTTTAGCCAAGTTTTGTTACTACAATAATTTCAGGGGTTAATAGTGTAAAAGCTATTAATCCCTTTTAGGTTGTTAATCAATTTTAATTGAGTGATAACCTTGTGTTATACAGATTAATGAATTGGCGTAAAAGGAGGTAAAATGCGACAATTCAAAAAATTAATTGTATTCAGTTTAGTTTTAATTTTGACTGCGAGTTCTGTAATTTCTTCATACAGCATACCGGTTAGAGCAGACACTAGAACCGTGGAAGATCAACGTCAAAGTATTTTAAATCGTTGTGTAGAATTGGAAAATCAATACACAACGAAAGCTATAAGTGAATACACATTGTTATACAATCTCCGTATTATTACTGAGATTGGAATGTATTCAAAACTGATAGAGAAAGAGACTTCTCTAAACTTTAGCACAGCTGAAAAAACTTACTACTGTGAGAAGTACAAAACTTTAGTAGAACAGTTTAATAAGATGTACTCATTAGAGTCCTCTAAGTACGACTGCTTAACTCTATCAGAACAGAACTTTAATTATGAGAATGTGAAAGAAAATCTCATTAATGTAATTCCTTCCTATTTAGACAAGGAACTTGGGGCAATCCAAAAAGATTACGATAATGCCACAGATAATACTGATAAAGAAAAGATTCTTAAAAAGAATACAGTTACTTTATCAAATTTGTACAAAATCATAATCACTTATCAGGATGCTCAAAAGGATCTTACATCTTTAACACCGTTAAAAGCTGATGATACTAGTAAGACTTTTTCTATTGTAGAAGGCGAGAAAAACAATGAAACTGCAAAGAAAAAGATTAATAAGTTAATAACGACTTATTCTAAAATTCTTACTGTAGGTAAAGAAGCTTACGAAGAAACATTAAAATCTGTTGATTTAAATGTTAGTGATACTAAGGATTACATTACTGAACTCTGTGATGCTGAGATGTATCATGGACAGATTGTGTCAAAGGAGTCTTATGCTCTGAAAGGAGCTTACTTTGCTATTTTGGCCGCATCTGGTACTTACTTGCCATTACAAAGTTATGCAGGTAATGATACTTTTACAAAATCATTAATTAAATTAACCAAAAACGAAACAACTGCCAAAAATCTTGTTAATTTGTATAACAACACAAAAGACTATAGAAAACCTCTTTACAAACGAAGCATTGACTCCAATGGTAATCCAACAGGTACAGCAAAACTTCTTACTGTAAGCGAATTTTTCAAAGATATTGAAGAAGGTAACTCAGGAGCTTTAGTAGCAATTCAGGGTAAGTTCCGCTTTAGCACAGAAGGAAATGCTTGGGTGTACTACAAAGACGATTTAGCCGATACAGTTACACAGGAGGTTCAAGAGTCCTTTAACACAGATGATAATACAGATACAGAAGGTGATGAAGTAAATAAATCTAAAGATACAGGTGATACAACAACATTAGATTCTTTAGAGAAAGATTACAAAAATGGTGAAAAGAAAGAAATTAAAGTAGATGACTACAATGACCAAGGTACATTTAATAAACTTTTAATTGATGTAATAGAAACACATGAAGATTACTTATCGGCTAAAAAGTTAAAAGCAAACAAGTCAGTTCTTAATCCAATCAAAGGACGTTTTGAGCAGGATTGTGCAGATCTTAAAAAGATGGCTGGCATGACCAATTTCAATAATCCAGCTATTACAACAACGACTGGAACCATTTTAGCCACGGTGCTTAACATTAAGTACAAAGAAGTTACTTTAGACACAGCAATTAATAATCTTCAGCTTGCTACCGACGCTTACAAAGCTTTCAAGGGACAGAGTGGCAGAACCTGCTATGAAGAAGCAAAAACCTACTTAACTGAAAAACCAATCCCTACTTACATCAGTGGATTAAGTAAGCTTTACGGTAATAATGGAGTAACTAAAAGCAATGCTAAAGCTTACACTAAAAAGGCTATTAGTAAAGGAAACAACAAAGGCATTTTCATTTACACAGGTGACATTACTAAAAACTGTATCACTTTAACCAAGGACTTTAAAGAAAGCAAGATTAAAGGTTATTCAAGAAATAAAGAAGCAAGCTATGCCGGTGTTGGAACTAAGTATAACTACATTATAGCAGAGTATAAAGCTAACGGTTATTACTATCCATCAAACACAAAGAAGAAAGAACAAAATGTAATATTAACAAAATATGACTTCTCTAAAGGTGAGAAGACAAAAGCTAGCAACGACAAGATTTTAGAAGCTTTAGCCAAGAACTTCCAACCATTGGAGGTTTACGCTGCTAAAGCAAATCAAAATAATAACGCAACTAGCACAACTAACAAGAATAATAACAATAATAATCAAATTGAAAACGTCAAAAATAAAGTTAATGATGCTGTAAAAAATGCTAAAAATAAGACAACAGAGATTTCTGGTAATACAAACACAGATGCGAATTCTAACAATGATGAAGACACTGATTCTAACAATGCCAGTAATGATTCTAATAATGTCAGCAATGACACTAGTACAGAATCAAGTACAACAGCAGCAACAACTACAACCACAACTCCAGCTGTAGAAAGCACGCAGGAAAAGAAATATAATTTAGACACAGCCACCTATTCATATGATGAAGTGACTGATGAAAATATTATGACGCAGCCTGTTTTATTCTACGGCACAGATTATGAACGAGCAGTTGATAACACAACATCAATGCTGCTTAGAAACATTCTTAAGAATGCAAGTGCATTAAGCATCATAAAGAGCAAGTCATCTAGATTTTTGTATATGAATTGCTACGGAGATATCGTTACTGATGATAACTTGGTAATTTTGCCAGGAGCATCCAATCCTTTGTTGTACAGTGACAATGCTAATTATAATCCATATACAGCAGCTTGGATGAATAATTATCCATCCAATATCACAAATAGTGAAAACTTACAATTCACTTCAAAGAATGATGTTGGTAAATATTTAGCCATGGCTAATACGATGGATGAAGATTACACCGATGCTGATGTAAGTGCTTATTTAATTAATGGTGATGACAGTGTTGATGAAACAAGTGAGATCGCTTTAGCCAAGCTCCAACGAGAGTTTTATGCTAACAGTATTGACAGCTTAGATATTTTATCCACTGGACGTTATGCAATAGGTTCTTACCAAAATTGGAAGAATTCCGATTTGTATAATTGGAGTTCTATTGTAATGAAAAAGACACCATTGGTTGACGATAAGATAATCTTTCCGTATGTACCTAAAGATGATACTGATGGTTCGGTTGGTGCATCCATCGCTAGTAATTTATATACTTACTATACAAGAGATGCTAGCGAGAGTGGTAGTACGTCTAAATTAAATGATAATTATATTTGTCATAACTTTATCTTTTGTAATTCAAATGGTACAAACAATCCTGTTGGTTATGCGAAAAACTTCCAGTTGCAATACGATACTTATGTAAAGAATACGCTTGAAAGATTTACAACACAGTTGATTGATTTGAGCAATTCAATCTTTAGTAAGTTAGGTAAACTGGATGGTGTCATTGGACTAAAGAATACTTACACTGATCCAATTCTTGGAAATCTTCTTGGAATGATTAGGCAGTATTGGATTCCATTCTGTTTTATTGTTGCATTAATCTTTTTAGCTGCGTTCATGCGTATGCGAAGAGATTTGATAGAGTCAGTAGTTATGGTAGTAGTTAGTTTGGCTATTACTTACGCTTTTGTTAATATTGTACCAGTATATTTACCTTTAGCTTACAATTCTGTTATTAATAATGTGAGTGAAAATCTTACTTATCAAGTTTTAGGAACGTCTGCTGAAATTAATGATATTGAGGATACACATGTTTCTAGTGTTGGCAATGATGGGGATTTCTTAAATCAAACAACTTCATTAACATTGTATAAAGTGAGTACGAAAGATTTTGCAGACTTTGCAGATTCTCTTAATGTGGAGCAATCACAGTTATTAGGTGGTAAAAAATACATCGTTGACCAAGCTTCTGGTCTTTACGCTGAGGGTGATAAACTTAAGATAAGTGCTGATGTTCTCTTTAATACATTACCAATTACTGGTTCTTACGAAGACAGTGGCGAAGGTACTTACACTTTAAAGGCTACCAAAACAGTTAGTAACAACTTAGATTACTATGCTCCTTACTATCAAATTGTCGATGGGTTTGTTGGCAAGCTAAACGCTTTAGCCCAGATCTACGACATTCCGAGAAAAACAACAACGTATGCGCAGAGCACAGTAAAAGATAGTTACTTAGTTTACAGTTTTGTAAATAGTCCAGTTTTCACAACTCCTGGTAATTACAAGCAAAATGACGTTGAAGAAACTAATTTGTCTGATTCAGACCAAGAGGAAGAGGCTTTAAATAACAAAACTGTGGAGGAAGAATTAACTAAAGAGTTTGGTAGCGGCACTGATTACTTAGGTATTGGTGATTTAGTATACAATCTTGGTGATAGCGAGAAAAAGACTTTATGGGCACAAACATTAAGAAAGAATGGTTACTACACCGCAGACTGGGAACCTGTCAAGGATAAATTGAATTCTTTAGTTGTATACGTAAATTATCAAACAAAGAAGTTTATTTATGATATGTCGGACGAGGTTGGTTCAATGTCTGATGATACTATGATTAAACTTATTTCATTAAGAGCTTTGGTTGCGTTCACTCAGCAGGCAAGTGAATACGGAAACTGGTTATATCCATACTGTATTAACTATGACGAGTATAATCTTGGAGATATAGCAAAATGTATTTATACAAGTGATTACAATAAATATGTCAATTTAGATATGGATATTGTTAATTATGTTGGAAATGATCTTGGATGGTTTTTCTTAGTTATCTTTGATATTGATGTTGTACTTATGTACCTCGTTGTTTTTATTTTGAAACTTTTAGTGTCGGTGCTTTATGTAGCTTTAGCCACGTTACTTGTAGTTAAACTATTTACTCAAAATGATTTGAAAGCACCTATTACAGGTTATCTAAAGTGCAATGTAATCGTATTTGCATTGTTTACCATTTTAAGCTTGTGCCTTGTAGGTGTCTCGAAGCTTAATGGCAGTCCTTTAGCCCTGCTCTTAACTCTATTAGTCCTAGCCCTTGTAACCTATGTTTTAGCAGTATTACTTAGTTCATTAGTAAAAGGTTTTGCAACATTAGGTAATGAAACAATTAATGCAAAGATCACCGGTTTAGCCAAGCATCTGCCTTTTGGTAGAGGTATGCAGCAAAATATGCAGGTTAATACAACTAACGTAAACTATGGACAGAGAAATTCTTACTCCGACTTTAGCCAAGGAGAAAGAAGTGTTTTCGACTCATACCGAATTGATAGTGATATTGATGACTTTGCAGACAACTCAGTTGGTTCTTTCGATTATGAAAACAATTATAACGCTAGTAATGATTTGATTGAAGGAATTTACGAAGGTGATGAAAACAAAGGGGGTAACAGACGATGAGAGATAAAAGAGACAAGATTTATCCATTAGACATTTACGAAAGGGTTGCAAATCGACAAAAATTGGTTGGTGCAGATAAAACTACCTTTATAGTTTCATTGTTTCTAATGGCAAATTTCTTTCTATTTATAATCTTACATAGAGTACTTGTAGTTATGGCTGGACTCCCTATGTTTGTACTCGTTTTAGTCCAGTTAGCTATCTTTATCTTTTTTGGTATCTTTATCTTTAGATACGTGATATTCAATGAAGAAGCTAAAATGCGTGAATACTCAGATAAGAATAGTGATTCTTTTGCACGTTTTATGCATTTAAGAAAAGACTCTACACATGAGATACAAGTAAGCCGAAATGCTTACGTGCATGCTTTTGAGTACGATAATGGACAAGCTACATGTACTATTCGATTTAAGTTCGGTTCTAATGAAAATTATAAAGCTAATGAAACAAAGCAGTGCTTAGAAGAAGCATTCAAAGTTTTGACAAATAATAATTTCACATTTAGAACAGTAAGTGATTCAGAAAACTTTAAGAAATCCAGAGAGTTTGATAATTACATTGCCAATGTAAATGCTACGAAGTATGAGGATTTAAAGCCTCACATTTTAGCCATGTCTGACGAAATAATCAGAGTATCACTTCAAGAGTGTAATGTAGATCAGCTGTACTTAAGTTTTCAGACTGCATCGAGCTATCAATTGGAAGATTTGGAAGCTGTTATTAAACATCTTTTAAAAATCTTTAGGGGGCATATCACCTGCTTTAGACAAATAACTTTCTTAGACCTAAGTCAGACATTAGACTTCTACAGAGAGTTCTACAGTGTTGAAGCCATCGATTTAGCCAT
>UMDQ01025297.1_pt1 | contig 10812 bp, 14 predicted proteins | sample 1964531 | NCBI WGS metagenome assembly UMDQ01 (sample SAMEA4835998, study PRJEB28245) | human gut metagenome | biome: gut microbiome; material: fecal sample | place: Denmark | collected 2008
CTGTACTTTTCTGAAAGAAAAGCACTATATTTGCATCGTGATTAAAATATATAAGATATGAAAAATAAAGTTTACACTTACATCTGTGTTTATGAACACATCAGCGGTGAAAAAACCACACTTGTTTTTACAGGTACGTTTCCACAAGTTTACAAAAAGGCTTGCAAATATCGTCCGTTTGACTGCGCATTGATAGGCATCAAACAGGCATAAGTTTAACAATAAATTTTTACAAGTATGAAAGATTTTGTCAAGTACATCAAAGAAAATCCCGTGCAGGCTCTAAAAGAGTTCGCTATGGTTGTCGCTATCTTTGTAGTGTGGTTTGCGCTCATGTTTATGGCTGGTATCTTTCAGTCGTGCAGCGTACACCATGAAACACTCAGTAGCGGCAAAGCCACCGTAATAACCGTTGACACCACGTATATTTATCACGGTGGTAACATCAAGTTCCCGAAAAAACAATAACCTATAAAACTGCAAAGAATATGAAAAACGAAAAAGTAAATTTGTACAAAGCATTTGAAACGCTGCTGGTGCAGACACGTTCACACGTTGACTTTTTGGCTGGCGAAAGTAAGTTTTCTAATAACCTGCAAAGCATTTCCGAAAGTTTAGGCACGGCATTAAGCGTGTCTAAAACTATCGAAGAAACGCACAACATGAAAGAAAACGGCTTGGCTGGTGACGTTGCTTTCCTTAAATTGCAGGTGCAGCGTTTTGAAAACTTCGTTTCGTCAAAGCACTTAGATGCTGACTTTAATGCGTGGTGTGACAAATACCCTATCCCACCGTTTTAATACTTGCTTGCTTTTGATTGAAAAATGCGGCTTCCCTGTTTAGGGCTGCCGCATTTTCTTTTACTCCACATATACACCGTTCTGCAAAGCCGTGTATATGCTTTTTTGTTCCTCTGCCAACATATCTTCTGCCGAAATGATAGTTATATCGTCCAGCACATTAAAGCCGCTTAAATCGCCTATTTTTGCCCTCAAAAATGTTGCGCCTCTGCCTGCCTGTTTGCTGGCGTACCACTTCACCGACAAATAAGGCTCTAAACCGTAAAGCACTTTGTTACTCCAGCTGTCACCGCCTATCGTGTTCACCTGCTGCGCCACCGTCCTATAAAGTACGTCCTGTGACGGTTCTATGTCGTAGGCTGCAAAGGTAACGCCACCTGCCGTAAGCAAAGCGACACCCTCGCCCGTGACAATATCCAGCACGCACGTCAAGTTAACTTCCTGTCCTGCGTAGTCGGCTGGTATGCTGACAAAGCCGTGAAACGGTATGAATAACTGCACTTCGCTTTCGTAGTCGGTTGCATCTCCGTTGGGTGCTGGTATCTCCACGTCCCCGAAGTCCAGCGTTAACCGTGTCTGTGCTGGTGACTGCGCTTGTATGGTGGTCTGTTCGTTGCCCAGCTGTATGGTTGTCTGCCCAGCGGTCGGCACGTTGGCAAAGATACGTTTCAGACGGTTCACGTAGTTACCTCTGTCCTCTGTTTCAGCAAAGCGGTCATTTGCGAAAGCGTCCAGCGCATCGGTTGTCACTACATACACGTTTATCGCTCCATAGCTTTGCGCTATCGGTGTGCTTTCCACCGCTCCACCTGTCAAAGTATATGTTTCGTAGCCCTCATTTGCAAGCGGCTGTAATGCCTGCTCCAGCGTGGCGGTGGTTGCCCCGTCCTCAAACGTAAACGGTATGTCCTGTTCACCCAAAAACGCTATCACGTGAAGTTTGGGGCTGTTTTCCGTCTTACTGAAGCTGCACCCTTTGTTTGCCGTGATAGTTATTTGCAGGGTGTCGCTTGGTTTGTACTTGGGTTGCAAGCCCGACACGGTGCAGTTTGTCAACGTGTTTTCTATCTCTATCGCCTGCACGTACTCGCCTGTTATGGTTATTCCAGCGTCAAAATCTGCGTCCGTTATCGTCACGCTGGCATTATCACCGTTAACCGTCAACGGCTTTTCTTTCGGGGTGCTTCCGTCTGCGCCTGTGTACGATGCTTTAGCGTCAAAATACGAATAACCTCTGTACTCGCCTGTAATGTTTATGACACACGTCTGACCGTCAAAGGTGTGCGCCTCTGTGGTGTCCGCTATGTTGTTCGTCACGTTAACGGTCGGTTGCGGTATGCCGCCCGTGGTCTGCCCGTTCAAAGTTACGGGTGCATAGGGTGGGTCGGGCAAAAACTCCCACACGTTTGAAACTTCGTCTTCCGATAGGTTGTCAAAGTCGTATGTGTTCATTTCGCCATACTCTGAATATGTGTAGGTCGGTGCAGGTGATATTACTATCTTTGCCCCGTTCAGCGGTGTAACGTAAATCCGATAACCGCTAAAATCGTCACCCTCAACCCTGTACGTGGTTTGGGGTATGTTGTTTATTACGTTCAGTTCAGCCATTTGTACGTCCTTTTATAGTTACCATTACGATGCTGCCATTCTCATTAAATAACCCTGTGTTCGGGAAAGCCACCTTTTCGATGTTTGGTTGCCTGTCGTACACGTTTCTGCGTGTGGATATGTAGGGCAAAGGTGTGTCGCTTTCCTGCACGGTTGCCGTGGCTTCCAAAATCTCGCTTTCATACGTTTTCAGCACGTCAACCGTCAACGAAAGTTCGTAGGTGTTGTTTCCCACGTATTCCACACGGTCAACGAAATAATACCTGTTCAATGCAGGCACATAACAATAATTGAAAGCTGGCAAAGGTGAATGTTTCAACGTCAAAACAGGGTGCAATATATCGAAGTCCTGCCGTAACGTACCGTCCACCTGTGTAGGACTGTCCAGCACTTTGTTTATAGTGTCGGGGTGTCCGTTGTATGAATAAAAGTTTATCGTTACCATATCTCTGTAAATTAAAAAGCGGTGCAATGCGCTTTCACCTGCACCACACCGCCCACCTTAAAAAACAAATACCTATTTAGGCTGCAAAGAATACTACAAAGTTTTCGTTGGTATCGTTAAAATACCCAGCATCAAACTTGTAATAGTTGTTGAAAAACTCTGCTTTCGCATTGTAGTTTGTAGTCACACGTCTGTCAAGATTGCAAACGCCTAAAGCGTCACGGTCAAACATCACACCCAGCACACCCGTAACGGTAACGGCTTTGCCTCCTTTGCTTTCCTTGACATTGATTTTGCCTGTGCTGGCGAAGTCGTAGGCTGTGCCGCTACCCTGCCAAAACGGTACTGTTTCTGCCTGTGGCAAAAGCACGTCCCCACGGTTGAAAGTGTCGCTGTACAGGTACGTCTGCGCTGCCTTTGCGAAGTCAGACAATAAAACCACGTGCAGCATATCTTTCGGCGTGAAGCGTTCCTTTTTGCCCACATTAAACAGGGTGGATATACTCTGCATACGGTCTGCATACGTACCCATGACGAAAGATGCAAAGCGTATGAAGTCGGGGTCGGTGATAGCCTTTTCAGCTGTCAATGCGTCGGGGTTCGGTGTCGATGTACCACTACCACCCTGCGTAGCGGGGAAAAACTTGTCATTGTAAAGTTTTAACAGGTTCACACATCGTGTCGTGCTTCCGTTTGCAAGGTTTGCGCCTGCCATGTCACCTGCTGCCGTTGCCCCAAACGCCTGCGCATCAGCCAAAATCGTTTCCGCTATCATGTTATTGATAGTCCGCATCACCAAAGCGTCTGTTTTGATAGTCATAGACTTCTCAACCGCTGCGTAAATCATAGATATAAAGCCGTTCAGCTGTGCAGCACTTGAAAAACTTTCTTTCACCTGCCGTTCTGTAATAGATACGGGCACTTCAAACGTGACCTTTGAGTTGAAAAATTTGGCGGTGACGGTCGGTTTGTGAAACACGTTCTGGTCGTAGCTTTGTCCGTCTGTCAAATCCCAGCTTTCATTTTCTTCTGCCGCTGGTACGTCTGCCGAAATTTTCTCCAGCACGCTGCCGAACTCCCACGCGTCCATCAGCACAGACGGAACTTTGCCGGCATACGGTCTGTTTACGAAAATCACCTTGCCAATGTGGTTAACAAGTGACTTCACGTAGTTATCTACTGCGCCTTGGTTAAACACTTCCGTGCCTAAATCCACGATGCCCGTCAAATCCTCTGCCACGATGTCAGTTTTGCCCAGCACTTCACCCGAAACGCTGTTAATCAAAGAATAAATCTGCTTTACTTCCATAATTTTATAAAATTAAAAGTTTATACATAAATGCTTAGTGTAATCTCATTCACAACGGCAAAGATAATGTTTTTTCTCCAATTATCACGCCTTAACGCCATTTCTTTTGCAATAGCATCAGAAAAATTTTTTCCTGCGCCTATACCTGTACGCTTTTCGGTTGTTTCTGTTTCCCGTGTGCCGTTCTTTGTTTCCTGCTGCGTCTGTTTGTCAACGTCTGTAAAGTCGGTGTCATTAAAAGGCACGTTTGATGCTGTGTCCGTGCCGTTGCCTGTTTCCGTTTCCGTGGTGCTTTCGGTACGTGTTATCGTTTCGCCTGTCGGGTTCGTCACGTCATACTCTGCCAACATAGCTGCCGCCTGTTTTTCCCAGCCCTGCACGTTCACCGCTATCACCGAAGAAACAATATCGTGTGCCGTGTCTGCCGTTACTGCGTCAATCACCGTGCGTTGCCCGAAGTTCATAAGCGCATACAAGTCCAGCTTTTCGGCTGGCGTATCACCGAAAATTGCAGCGTACTGCGTAGGATAGTCCGCAAAAAAGATGCTGGCAAAGATGCCGCTGCCTGCCGTTCCAAAAAGTTCTTTATACGTCATTGTCTGTGCCCTCCCTGTTTTCGTCTGTTTCAGTTTTGTTTCCGTCCGTTTCTTCCGTTTCGGTTGTTTCGGGTTCGTTTCCGTCCGTTTCGGTTGTTTCGGTTGTTTCCTGCGCTGGCGTGTCCGCTGGTGCTTCAATCTGCTGTGATAGGTCACGGCTTAACGCCATGTAATTTTCACGCTCCAAAGCCCAGCTGCTGCCCAGCTTCACGGTTATCTCCGTACCGTACTTTTCATTGATACGCTGTGCCGCCTCTGTGCGCTCCCGTAACATACCGTCCACGTAGGGCAAAAGTACGTCCACATTCATAGACACCTCGCCCAGATTTAGCCGTTCACGTTTCATGTTATAATTTGCGTTCAGCCCTAAATCGTTGTACATACTCGCACGATAATACTGCACAAGTTCTATCAGCTGTGTAATATACACGCTGTTCGTGGTCGGGGCTGTTTGCATCTGCACACCTTTGAAAAAAGCGTTTTCGCCTATGATAGAAAAATCACCGTCTATTATCTTTCGCAAAAATTCTTCTGCGCTCTGTCGGGTTTTGTCATCAGATGCACTTATCAGCATCGTGATACGTGTCAAAACGCTGGCTGTGTTCAGCGAAATAAGCCCGTCCGTGTACAGGACTGCATATTTGCCCAGCAACGGCAAAAGGCTGTCCCCGTTCGGGTCATTGTCTATCAATACACCGTCTGTCTGTATGGTGTACGTCTTGTTTAGCTTCAAAGCGGGGTTCGCCACCATGTATAAAGTCGGTCTGCCGTATGCGTCCACCTCGCCACCTTTGCCGCCCTGCAAAGCGTACAGGGTGTTTTCCACCTCTGTTACAAACACGTCCCCACCTGTTTGTAACATACGCTCCAGCTCCTTTGCTGGTATGCTGTCGGGTAAACCTGCCCACACAAACATACTCTGTGTCTGTGCCAAAGCACGTGCAATAAAAGACGTTACCGCTGTGTCTTTGTCTTTTATCTGCGCTTGGTACAGTTTGTAGATGTTATCTTTCCTTTTCATTTGCAATCAGTTTAATAAGGGTTGAAAGTTCGGTCAAAACCTTTGTGTTTTCTTCCAGCGTGGTACGTAGGTTGTCAAGTTCTGCGCTGTGCGCTTTACGCTGGTTCACCATGTAATAAAACAAGGCTGCGCACATGACTATCGGAAAACCTAAACTTGACACCAAATCAATAATCTGTCCTGTATCCATAATAAAATAAATTAAAGTTATTACTACTGCAAAGATAGTGCATTTTTTATAAAAAGCGTGCAGCGTGGCACGGTTTTTGCCATAACTGCACGTCTTATTTTATCGGGTAGGTACGATGTTGTTTTTTGCGCTCGTAATAAGATAATTCCGTACTATCTCGCCCACCTCATTATCTTGGTAGAAAACTTTGTCTATGGCGAAGAAACGTGCCACTTGTTGCTCCACATACGTGGCGGTGCTTAACAGTTTGCGTTTGTAGTTAGGTTTGCCGTTCATTTCCAAAGAATAAATAAGGCTGTTTTCTTCGTCCTTGATAGGGGTTGTTTTCATGTGTATGTAGGTGAAACATTCACTACCCACCTGCACGATGTTTCCCTGTAATATCGTGTCATTAAATTTGATGTAATACACGAAAAGCACATCTTTCGGTGTGTACTTGCAAGGCAAATGCGGATAAACGGCAAGTTCCCACTTGCCACCTGTTATCATTTGCAGGTTTTGGTTATCGAAACAAAAATACTTGTTGCTTTCCTTATGCTGTGCCGTGCTGCTGCAATACTCCACCGCCACCGTTGCCCCGTGTTCACCAAACTTGTATATGTCTATACTACCCTGTTCCATGACTGCCACCTGTTTCAGCCCCATTTCGGTGAAGTACGGACAAAACTTATTTACCGTGTTCCCCAGCATGAAAACCTTGACATCATTGCGCTGGCGTATGATAGTGGAAAGTAGGTTCATAAATAACATAAACTCATCGGGCAAATAATACCTGCGTGTCAAAAACTCATCAAACACGATGCTGGTGACGTTGGGGTAACTGCTGCTTTTTTCGTGTTCCTGCTCGCTCAAACAAAAGCCGTAACAAAACGGCACGGTGTCGGGTGTCCGCTTTCCCTTTTCAGCATCGAAGTAAGATAAATACCACTTGTTTGCCATATAGAAAACCTCATTGTACTTTCCACCTGTCACCTTTTCGATAAAGCCGTTAGCCGTGTGGTTTGCAAACAGGCTGTCGGCTCGCTTTCCTCTCAAATCCTCTCGCCACCGCCTTATGTATGCCATTTGTTTGCCCGTGGTGACATAGTTTTCAATACCGTAGGCAAGTGCAGCATACGTTTTGCCGTTGCTGCGCTCGCCGAAAATGATGTTGTAATCTGCGTTCTTTCCCAATATGCTGTTTAGGCTGTAATATCGGGGCTGCTCTGTTTTCTTTCTTGTTGCCATATTGTTTAATCCTTAAATTTAATTCCACGTAAATAGTTAAGATACATAACAGACAAACTTAGGCTGTACCCTGTCGGCTCAAGATGCACGCCTGTACGCTCATTGTACTGTCCTGCCGTGCCTGTGTAGTCCGTAAGTGTGCCTGTTATCTCGTAGTCGATATATGTGTGTATGTTCTTTCCTGTTGCCTGTGGCGGTATTTGTAGGTAGTTGGTGAAAGCGTCAAATATACCGCTATCGCCATATTTCCCGTACAGATACGGTATAGCGTGTTTCTTGTTGACACCCGACACCGTCAGACTGTAATTATAGGACTGCCCAGCCGCTTTCAACGCATCATGTTCCTGCACCATATACCGTTTAGCCCCCAGCGTTTTGAAACGCTCATATCTGCCCTCATAATCCCACACGCCCAGCGTTTTTGTGATGCCTTTGATAGTGGTCGGCTCGCATAGTGAAAACGGCAAGCCGTGATATTTGCAGGCTGCACGTAGCTTTTCAACCGCCATATCATTATAGCGTCTGAAATAGTCCCTGTGCGCATCTCCGTTTCGTAGTTTGATGCTGTCTGTGTCGCTGTACACGTAGTCACCTTTTGCCTCATGTATGCCTGTAAACAAGTTCCTGCGTGCGTATGCCGTGACAAAGATGCCCCACGGATAAAACAGGAAACGGTTTTTGCTGGTGTTGTATTTTTCCAAAAGTTCGTTTTTCTGTTCTGCTGTCAACGTGTTTATGTCCCACTCGCCATTGTACGTAAACTCTTCCCTTAACGGGTTTGTCACGCTCATGCCGTAACAACTGTTCAGCATCTCTTTTGAGTTAAGATATTCCACCTCTTTACCCTCTACACCTTTTAGCTTCGTCTTGGCTTCGTACAGGTGCAGGATAGACTTTACAAAATCCGTGGGCAAATAATCTTTCCTATACACGTACATTGTGCCTACACGCATCTTTGCCCATTGATAAAACGCTTTGAAAACCGAAAAATCCACATCGGTTATTGTCAACGCTATGCGTGACGCTCCCACTATCCTGCCGTTGTTTTCGCACGCATTTTCTTTAATCCAGCACTTTGATACGCTTATCGGGTTGTCCTGCGTCTGCGTGGCGAAAATATCGTAAAATTCCACGTCAAACACACAACAATACTTCGATAACAAAAACTCAAACTGCGCTTTGCTTTTCACCTCTATTTTGACGCTGTGTGACATCGGGTATTTTTCAGACACCATGACGTAGGGGTAACTGCTGGTGAAGTCGTAACTGTCAACGTCATTCACGATGCTGTCGGTATATTCAGCGTTGGCGTGCGTGAAGCCTCCAGCAAAGGCACGCTGTAAAGCGTCAAACTCTGCCATACCCGAAATTGTCAAGTCCTGCATTAAATTGACATATCCCCAATTTTGCACGCTTTTGCCTGCCTCATTCTTTGTGCGTAGGCAATGCCCACGGCAATACTTTCGCACAAATCCCGTCTTGGTGATAGGCAAATGTGTGATGCCTTTGTTTTCTTCGATACGTTCTTGTATATAGCACATAACCACTTTGACATCATTCACACAGTAGCCTGTTTCCGCTTCCGTCAACGGTGTGCCTGCGTGCCGCATCTTGGTGTAGTCCAAATCCCCCACCATTTTGCTGCATTTGTACGTTCGTAGCTGCTCGCCCAGCTTTGCCAAAGAATAACCGCTTAACAGATAGCTACACCGAAATTCGATGCCGCCTGCCGTGATAGCGTAAATCGGTTTGCGTAGGTCTATGGAAAACACACGCTGCCATGAAAACCACTTTCGCATAAACTGAAATTCGTATGATAGGTTATGCACAAACACTACCATACGTTTTTTCTCGCCCAGCCCCAAATGTTTTTCCATGTCGCTGCACATCTGCGTAAACTCTGCCCACGTGCGCCCCATTATCACATACCCGTTTACACCAAACTGCCACACATACATGATAGCTGCCTTTTCAAGTTTGGCACGCCTGCCCTGCGCATCTGTCATGCTCTGCGTCTGTTCGTAGGTGTATGCCGTACCGTCCAAATCACGGTAAAAGCTGGTTGTTTCAATGTCAAAGGAACACGGCACGTTATAAAACTTTTCACCTTTGTTGTTGCCTATCAGGTTGCTGTCATTTACCGCCATATCCAGCACGGTGCAAATGTCGGTCGGTTTATAGATGCCACCGTGCAGGGAAAACGTCACCTTTTTATTTTTGCTTGCTTTTGTCATATCCTGTCAGTATTAGAAAAACGGTGTATTGAAAAAGTTTTCTTCAATCTTGGATGCCTGCTCTACCACTTCGTCAGCCTCCTTTTGTATCTGTGCGTCTATCGCTCTGCGGATGCTCTCTGCTTCGCTTTCAATCTGTGTGCTTATATCCGCTGCGCTTTGCTCCATTTCGCCTGTGAAGTCCTTGTAACGCATCAGATACCTATCCACAAATGCACTATCTGAAAGGCTGCTTAACTTGCCTTGCAAGTCCCGTGCCATAAGGTTAAACTCATCGGGTGTCAAGTCGTATACCCGTTGCAAGTGGGCATTATACTGCCGTACACCTGTGGCGGTGCTGGTGGGCTGGCGAAGAAACGCCACCGCTCTGCCGTACTCCAGTTTGAGTTCTTCCCACGTTTTGCCGCTCATTGAAAACTTGCTGTACCCTGTTATGTCACCTTTGTTCAATGCCGCCACCGCTGGTGACATCAGCCCAGCACTTTCAATGTTCTGTATGCGTCTGTTTGCCATTTGAAAAACACGTCTTATCTCTGCCCTATATTCGGGGCTGCTTTCCTTGGCTTTAATCACGTCCTGTCTTAACTTCGTCTTGTTAAGACGGTTCAAAATCTTAACGGTATATTCTATCCTTGGCATAGATGTATAGATTTAGTTATAAAATAGGGCTGCCGTTTGGTGCAGCCCTACAAAGATAATAAATAATGTGCTTACAAGTCCACAAACGAAATAGAATAACACTTTTTGCCGTGGCTTTCGTACTCATAAATAGTGTAACCAACTTTCCCGTCTTTGATAGCGTCCACGGCTTCGCTGTCCTGCAAAATCTCTCTTACTGTTTCTGCCATGTGTGACGGTAGGTTAACCAACTTTTGTGCCTTTTCGTCAATCAGCACGGGACTGTCACCCAGCTGTGATTTATGCACGTACATTCCATTGATAGGGTGGATAACATCTTTGCCGCCATTCTCTGCGCTGTTATACATATCTGCCAGCTTAATGTAGGCAAAGTTAGTAGTGTCAATACCGAAAGTTGTCTTGTTAAATTTAGATGCAAAACTTTTCATAATAAAATAAGTTTAATACGTTAATAATTAGTTGTTGTTTTCTTTTGTTTCACCGTCAAACGGTAACTGCGGCTCTGTCTTTTCGGGTTGCAAGTCCATAAGCCACGCGCGAAAGCGGTTTATTTTCATAACCGCACGTTGGTTCTTACATACTTCGCTACACGCCATAAGGTTGCCCAAAGCGGTGATAGCGTCAAACGAAAATTCGTCAAAAGCGTTTCTTTTTTCTTCGCTCATAATCTTAAAAAGTTAATGTTACACATTTAGTTATCAATCACGATGCAAATATAGTGCTTTTCTTTCAGAAAAGTACAG
>UMDQ01016538.1_pt1 | contig 10790 bp, 10 predicted proteins | sample 1964531 | NCBI WGS metagenome assembly UMDQ01 (sample SAMEA4835998, study PRJEB28245) | human gut metagenome | biome: gut microbiome; material: fecal sample | place: Denmark | collected 2008
ATGATTCAAGACGGATACCTCTTTGTCCTCGACGAGCAGGCGAACTCTGTCCAAAGAATCCGTTTATCTGATAAAGAGCAAGCAAGTGCTTCTTTTACAGTAAAAGAAGGCTTCGGCGCCCCAAGTATGCGGTATCTATTTGGTGGGAATTTAATGATTACCGAAGCACAAACGCTGGCAGCAGATATACCGACCGATGGCTCGTATGATATGTGTTCTTATATTCTGGATTTTGACACACGTAATTGTACAGAATTTACATTGCAAACCCCATACAATAATCGTCCGGTATATGTGTTGACAACCATTGGTGACACTTGTTATGTTGCCACAGATTATAAAACGTATACTCCTACCTCTGTTTCTGAAGACGGTACAGTTTCCAACTTCGATTATGTTGCTAACATATACGCCTTCATCACAAAGCAGGATTATATAAATTCAAATCAAAACGGCTATTCAATGGTTAAAGACGCATTCGAATAATTCTACCTATTGTTAAAATTTCATAGGTAAATTTGGATTGTAATTATGAGGCATACCTTTACACTTGATTCAATTCACAAAACATATATTTCGCAAATTTCTCTGTTTACACTCAGAAAAAATGTACAGCCACAAGTGAAAAAAGCTCTGTCAGGGGTGTCAATTACACTAACGCCAGGACTTTACGGATTGCTTGGGCCAAATGGAGCAGGAAAGTCTACTTTAATTCACATCATCACAGGCACTCTTGCTCCTGACTCCGGTGAAGTCCTCTGGTGTGGTAAGCCCGCATCGGGTATCACCTTCCGCCGCATTCTTGGCTATATGCCACAGCAGCAGGGGCTGTATGACAGTTATACCGGACGACGCTTTCTTGCCTACATGGCCGCCTTGAAAGAAATTCCTCGAAAAGCTGTTGCAGCCGAGGTGGATCGCGTAGCAGCTGCCGTAAATTTGACCGCTGAATTGGACAAGCGCCTTTCTGCCTATTCTGGCGGCATGAAGCAGCGCCTGCTGTTGGCATCCGCTCTGCTTGGAGATCCGAAGCTGTTAATTTTAGACGAACCAACGGCAGGTCTTGACCCTAAAGAACGCGTCCGTCTGCGCGAGTTACTGGCAGATATGGCTAAAGAGCGAATCATCCTTGTGGCAACACATGTTGTTTCGGATGTGGAAACGGTGGCAACCAAAGTTATTTTGCTGCGCGCCGGCAAGATCGTGGACGCCGCGCCCGTGCCGGAGCTTGTTGAAAAATATGCTCCCGGCCAAGGACTGGAAGATGTGTACCTGAACGTGTTTGGTGAGGGAGACGGTAAATGAGCCTGTTTTTTGCTGAACTCCGCAAAGTCTGGGGCAGCCGAGTGTTCCCTGCCCTGTTGGCTATACTGGCGGCTGCCAATCTCCTACTGCTGTGGATGGGTACCCGCCCCACGGCCAAGCAGCCTCCTGCATCAGCCTATCGCGCAGTAGGTGCCGAGCTTTCCGATAAAACCATGGAAGAAAAGGGAGCCTATCTTCACAATAAATACACTGAGATAGAAAGCCTTGTAAAAATCGGGCAGTATTATCGGGAACAGGCTTACGGCGGCTATGGACTCACTCAGTATCGGCAGGACAATGCCGCCATGTTCGATGCCTATGAACAAGAGTATACAGACAAGACCTATACTCTGTTCACGGATAACTTGAATACAGAGTACCGCCTGTTCAGCCAGCTGCAAAGCGAATATGACACCGTGGCGGCCTACAGCGACTTTCTTGATGGCGTTCAGACCAAGGCATCTCAGCTGTCCGGCATCTCAATTTTTCAAAACGACCGTACCGGGTACGATTTGAAAAACATCGAATTAACCGCACAGGTTTATGCCGGGCTAACGGAGACACCCATAGACTATTACCCACAGAAAGGTCTGTACACAGCCATCAGCTATGCGTTCACCGACCTTATCCTGCTGGCATCTATGCTCTTGCTTGCGTTGATTCTTGTGCGCCAAGAGCGCGACAGCGGTTTGTTGAGCCTGATTCGCAGCTTACCCGGTGGACGGTTAAAAACGGCCATTGCAAAGCTGGCGGCATTTGCTGCCAGCTTATTGGTCGTTCTGATGGTGCTGTATGGAGTCAACCTCGCATATTGCTCGGCGTCGTTCAGTTTGGGGCCTATGAATCGCACAATTCAAAGTGTTCCGGCTTTGATGCGCTGTACCATGCAGATTACCGTTGGGCAGTATCTTTTTCGATTTTTACTTGCAAAGTGGGCCGGTGCGTTTGTGATGGGGCTGTGGGTTATGCTGGCTGCCCTTATCGCCAAACGCGCTGCCGCCGGGTGGGTCGGTGCCTTGGCCCTGCCCTTGGCAATGTACGGCATTCGTGCTGCAATCCCTGCCACAAGTCATTGGAACGTTGTAAAATATGCGAATATGGTGAGCCTGCTGCAGACCAATGAATTGCTGGGGAATTATCGAAATCTGTTCTGGTTCGGCAGCCCCATCAGTCTCCCAATGGTAGAGTGGATAACTGCCGCTGCTTTAGGCAGCATCTTGTCGGTGGCATTTTGTACGGTTTTTGCAAAGGCACAGCTGCTGCCGGCTGCCAAACGTAGTCTGGCGCTTCCTTTCCGCCATAAAACACACGCGACCTCTGTCACTCGTGAAGAAGGCAGAAAGCTGTTACTGATGAATGGTGCAGCGGTATTCTTAGCTGCATTTCTGGCATTCGGCATCTATCAGGGCGTGACGGCGGAAAGCTACATAGACGCGGACGAAATCTACTACGCCTATTATATGAAGCATATTTCCGGGCCGTGGAGCGAAGAAAGCCGCGACTGGCTGAAAGAGCAACGTAACGAGTTTTCTCCCATGTTGGAAGCACAGAAACGCGTCAGCCATGGCGAATTGAGCAGCGAAGCACTCCTGGCCTACAATTCCTTGCAACAAAAATATTCTGCCTATCAGCGTGTTCTTCAATCCAATATTAGTTACTACCTCAAGGAGAATCCAGGTGCGTGGCTTGTTTATGAGACCGGCTACAAGAAGCTGTTCGGCTTTACCGGCACAAGTGATGTGCAAGATACACTTTTAGCCGGATTGCTGTGCGCCCTATGCTTCAGCGGTCTATTTTCAATGGAGCGCAAGGGTGGCATGGATGAAATTCTGGCATCCACCCCTTTGGGCCGGAAATACACTGTGAAAGCAAAGCTGTGGCAAAGCACCGCGGTTGCGGCAGTAATAGCTTTCGGGACGGTTTTGCCTCATCTATGGCAGGTTCTGCGCGACTATGGCCTTCCCTCTTTGCTGGGACCGGCAATGAGTATTTCCGACTTGCAGGCTGTCCCGAAGTTTATAACTTTATCGGATTTACTGCTCTTTTGGCTGATCTGCCGCTTTGCTGCCTGCCTGTGCATGAGCCGAATCACCCTATGGCTGGGACAGAAATTGGGAAATCTGCTTCCTGCACTGTTTATCAGCGCTGTTTCGTATTGTCTGCCTGCGTTGCTTAGCCTCTCTGGGATGAAAAACGGGATTGAGTGGCTGGGATTCTATCCACTATTCCATGCTGCGGCCCTCTGGCAAAACCAAGGATATACCGCTGATGGTGAAAGTTATAATGCAATGTGGATTCCGATTTTTCTGGTATGCGCAGCATTCTTCCTCGCATGGGCTATTGGTCAGGCTCTTATTGACGATTATGACATGATAGGTGTTCCAGATGAAGTACTATAAAAATCTGTCCATCGATGAAAGCGATTTCTCCGTTCAAAGGCAAGGCTGCCGCATTCACCTGACGACCACAGAATATCAACTATTCATTACGCTGCTCGACCATTCTGGGCACATCTGCTCCCGAAATTTTCTGTTGGCATCTGCTTGGAATATCACAGAGCCGATTCAGACGCGGACGGTCGATGTGCATATCGCAAAGCTGCGAAAGAAACTGGATTTAGGCCCGGATGATTTGAAAACCGTAATGGGACGGGGGTATGCGCTTTCTGTTTGAGCCAAACAGAGAATCAAGATACATAAATGTATTTTTGTGTGATTCATTTCACGCAGTTCACTTATTTATTTGTAAGGGAGCTTGTTATGCACAATTTTGTTGTAAGAGGTCTATCTTTTGTTGGTGCCGCCGCAATGCTTTCTGTAGTGTGCATGACACCGTGTGCTGAAGATATTCAGCCATTGACTACTGCCGCCACAAGCGATTATATTCAATCCGGTTTATATACCGGTGAATTGCTTAGGGAAGTCAATTCTATAATTGGAAATAATGTTGATTTTAATCCTGCAAACTATACTGCCTCCGCTTACTCAAATGAATGGATTTCCGATGCAAGATCCGTTGTAGACACTTATCTGGAAACATTGCCTAGTCCAACCGTGTTAAAATCTGGAGAATCTTCTGGGAAGGCACAAGCTATCGCGTATGCAATTAACTGTGCTGAATGGAGCATGAATAAAGGCCGTGGTCACAATCTTGCTGACGAAAGTACTTACATGTTCGTATCCCATTATATCGATATTGATACTTATTACACGGATGCATCGCTTTCTTTCCTTACCGATGGTGCCAGTCGATCAGAGGCTCCAAAATATTATTGCAAGTGGATTACCGATGATGATCGCAACGCGTATGATACTTACCTTGGTTTGCACCAAGTAAATAGTAAAGCGAACTTCCTTTACGAAGGCTTTCGGAGTATCTGCAGCTTAAATGGTGATGTCAACGACATTGACAAATTGCGAAAAACATCGGATAAAGTAAACGACACCCTATTTGGCGTCGCCGCAAGTTATTCCTCCTATGATGCCTTTGATAGTTGGGGTGGAATTTATACTGTTACACAAGAAATCTTCAAAAAACTGCCGAGTCTCCAGAGACACGCTTAAGCGATTTATACACTGATTTTTTTGAGGACGAAGATATTCTTCGTGGTATTGATTCCGACATTAAAGCGGCAGCACTTCAGAGTTCTTTTGCAATGGCTGGTGCCTTGCTGCTCGGTTTTGTAACCGGTGGTCTTATCGAAGGCGTTGCCGAGTGCGCGCTTTGGTCGTTATGTGATTTTGGGGAAGCTATATTAACAAGTGAAATCGATGCCGCTCTAACATTACAGCTCCGCTACAGCTACCACGTCAGAGAACCGGCAAGAATGTACGACTATTATATGGATTCGATTTGATTCCATCCGAATTAATGATGAGGACGAATGATGGATAAGCTGTATCTGGCAGCCGTAACGATTTTTGGAATCGGCTGGTATATTGAACAACGTATGTATGTCGATGGCTACACACGGCGTAAACGGGACCCGTATAAGCCAATTGATTATTTAGGTGTGTTCAGCATTGGCGAATTTGTCGGTTATTTGGTACGATGTCTTGTTGCACCTGCTTTTGTATGGTTTCCGGACATCCTTATTGGGTTGCCCGACAATCTTATTCAAGCTATTGCGGCCGTATGGTTGGTTGTGATGTCCATTTTTGTTCCCATACTAGTCGAACGTACAATTGATGGGTTTTAGTATACATTATAATTGCTATTTCCTTGAATTCAATTTTTCTCTCTTGTGTAGTGTTTTCCTTTTGATTTTATAGCTTGTCAAATAAAAACACAAAAGACCAATTACACCAAATATAATCTCACTATTTTCACCGCCTTATATTTTCCGCTTATCTATATAATATTGTATAATTATTTCACATCAATATAGAAATGAGGAATTTATAATGCTTGAAAGAAGTCACCTTGAGTCTTACATCTGTTACTGCAAATATCAAAAAAATCTAAACAATAAGACCTTGAAAGCATATCGTATTGATTTGATGCAGTTCTTTTCTTGGGTTTCACCCTATGATGCCTACGTATCAAGCACACACATAGAGTTGTACATTGAGCATTTGGCAAAGGCGTATAAAACATCTACTGTGAAGCGAAAAATAGCTGCCATAAAATCGTTTTACCAATACCTTATATATAAGGAATACCTTGAGCACAGTCCCTTTGAAAAGCTGCAAGTTCATTTGCGACAAGAACGACTTTTACCTCGTACTATTGATAATTATACCCTTAGTCGTATTTTCTCTGCGGCATATTCTGACTTGCGCGAGTCACAATCGAATAATCATTACTTCGTCTCAATGAGGGATGTTGCCGTCTTGGAATTGCTGTTTGCCACCGGTGTCCGGGTTTCAGAACTTTGTTCTATTACTTGTGAAAATTTGAATTTGCAGAATCAAGTCGTCCTAATCAAAGGCAAGGGCAGTAAAGAGCGCTGCATTTATATTTCCTCGCCTCCAGTAATAAGTGCATTGGCTTCATACTCCGCTCTGCGCACCACAATTGACTCTCCTGATCCCTATTTCTTTTTGAATCGAGATAAGCATCGCCTATCAGAACAATCCGTCCGGCGAATTATTTGCCGTTATACCCCCACGGATGCAGCCCATTATACTCCCCACATGTTCCGGCACTCGTTCGCCACTTATCTTTGGGAACAGTGCGGAAATATTTACGAAGTAAAAGAGATTCTCGGTCATAGTTCTGTCAAAACAACCGAACGATATGTTCATGCCAGCTTTGAGCAGCAAAAACGCATATTGACAACTATGCATCCGAGAAATACCCTGAAAATCGAATTTTAATTTCCCTATTGAGATTTTATTGCAATCAAGTGTATAATAGAGTTATAAATAAGTATCCGTTTTTCTCAGTTCGTTCTTTGTCCATGTCTCTTTAGCTTACACTCCCCCACTCTTTGTGGTAGCTTTTGTATTACTACTTATTTTTCAAATCACCATCACACATACTTTTACGTAGGGATGTGTTGTTCCTACATTTTACTACTGTTAAACAATAAAGGATAACTACTTATTATCTTTGCTTAATGGAGAAATCTATATGAACAATCTTGAATTTCAAAACTCATTGGATAGAATCAAAGGGCTTACTGTTGCTATTGTGTACATCTTTGAGGGAGAGCAGGCGGCTGGGTTTGCACATTACCATATATGGAAAGGAGATATTATTTCCAAATGGCTTAATGCCATTGCAAATGTCGGATGTCGACCTTTTATTTTAGATGTAAGAACATTTGTGGAGAAAGCTTTCTCCAACACACTTCCACACATTGATTTTGTTATCAATTTAAACTGCGGAAGCACAGATTTAGATCCGATGGCCATTGTCCCCTCAACATGTGCTTTTTTGGGAATACCATGTATCCCATGCGGGAGTTTTTCTGTTTTAGCTGGGGAAAATAAGTATCACTCAAATTTGCTTGCAAAAGAATGTGGATTGCTTGTTTCCCCGACATGCGAAGCAAGTGATCCAAATGGCATTTTCCGCCCTTTAAATTGGGGAAGTAGCTTGGGCGTTGTTAGAGGCAAATGCCCTACCGCCCAAAAAGGAATATATCAAAAATTCATAAAGGGATTCGATATAACGACACCAGCTATATTTAATCCACTTACAGAAAATTTCGATTTTCTTCCTACTATAGTTTATGTGCCTAAGAATCAGGATATAAACTGGTTCTTTGGGGAAACCGCTAAAGAAGAAAAAATCGGATATCAACGAGAGCTTGTTTACGATCTGTGCGATTCTCTGAAAGAAAAATATATAGAACTAATTCGCATTATAGGGGTAAAAACCTTTTGCCGAATAGATGCACGTATTATGGTAAGCAACTACAATGATATTGATGCAATTCTTTCTAGTCCAATATCAGACAGAAATTTGTATTTTGTCGAAATAAATGTCATGCCGACAGTTAATACAAACAATAGTTTTGGATTTTCCTATGCAGGTTTCAGAGATAGTCCTTCACAGGCGAAACTTTTGCGCCTTCTGGATAGCAATTATCCCCAAATGGATGTTCATACGTTTGTTTTGGCAACAACACTCCTTGCATACTACATATAATCATATCCAAGTACTAAAAAACACAGGATTAAACCCCGTATCTTCAATGAATCGCTTTTGCATTCCTGTTACAGATGTTAGCGTTGATGAAATTGTTACCTTTTTAAGAATATCGCATTCTTTCATACGACTTATTTGCAGAAATAGCTGCCCGGTTCCAAATTTGTTTGAATCAAAAGCTTGTTGCACTAAGTTATAGACTCCGTACCTTTCGAGCAAAAACTTGCCGAAATCCGGGGATTGTCTGTATGCAACTACGATGGTATTCATGACATACCGAGCAGATAGGAACGGAAGGTTGAGTCGCATCATTCCATCGCGGATTAAGTTGAGGATTCGATAGAAGTCTTCTTCTGGAATCTTTATATAATTATAGGAATATGCTATCAATCGGTTTGTAAGAAGAGCAAGGCGTTGAACTACTCTCTCTTCAGAACGCGCATAGTCTAATCCGGCATCAAATGACGTAATAGCATCTTCAGGGAATCCACACATAAGCTGAGCGACACCCACATTATTATATATGTGGGACATACCGACTAATCCTGGAACATCGTATGTGGCCTGCTGTTTTAATTCTCGAAAAGCACGAATAGATACATTATCTGTTTCGAACTGCCTTACCAGTATATTGTTTTGACAGTATATAGCTTGATCCATCATCTGATTCTTTTCAAGAGTATGTTTTGCTTGTTTTAAAAGATCAATTTCTTCGTCATGCTTTATATTTGGAATAAAATGCGCATATCGGTATACTTGCGCGAGAAGCAATGGATTTCCAACATCTCTTGCATAATCTAATGCATCAAGTATGGAAGTGCCACCATTGTCATGACAAAAAATCTGGTTGAGCAATGCTGTTACTAAAAAGGTTTCACAGAGTTTTTGCTCGCCTTCATTTTTATACGGATATATCCGCAGAGATTGAATCATATCCGTAATATCATCTCTTACGATTTTCTTCTCATCGCATACTAAGCTTGCACGCTCTTTCATCAGAGATGGCGCAAAGCGATGTACAATAGATTGTTGCTGCCAGACTTCATTCAATAAAATATCTCTTTTTGTATTTGAACAGGTATTAAAGCATTGCCGCGAATAGGAATCTATGAAATCATCAACGTTCTCTGCGCCACTATTAACTACACGATATATCGTACTTTCTCCACTATTCCGTATCAGTTTTAAGCAAGTCCCATCGGGGCATTCAGACAATATCTTCTTTGCACGCTCAAAATCGTTGTCCCGAAGTATGACTATTATTGTTGGGCGTAGAATGCTTTCTTTATGTAAGTTAACTAGTTGAGTCAAGTAACGTGAAAATACATTTCCTTCCTCAATAATGATAGGATCGATGACATCAGGTCCTGCAGCTTGATGCGACTCAACTGAAAAAAGTTTACTAAGGGCACAAATAACATCTGCAATATTAAGAGCTGTAACTTGTCCGCCAAAGCACGTTCCGATTACTGTGCCAATAGATGGAACGTGACGACTAATCCAAAAGATAATGTGGCGTAGAAGCCTTCGAATTTTTATATTAGAGTCAATCAGATTTGGCTTTCCTTTGAATGACTTAAAGTAATCGAGACCTCGACCTGTCGCAAATCGCTGTTCTACGACATATACAATAAAAGCTTCTTCATTTTCCCGAAAAAAGTCCAGTATGTTTTCCATCTGTTCACCGTATAATAAGTAGTTATCCTTTATTGTTCTTTCCTCGGTTTTCAAAATCATCATGAATCGATATCAACTAATCGGATATGCAAAGTCAAAAATCACTGTAAGTAGCCCATCGTCCTGCACATTCCTTATAAAATAACGTGAAAAATCAGGGGACTGTTGCACATCGTTTTGGATGGAAGTTCAGAATCGCCCATAAGAATTAGACATATAATCGAACAATAGGAAAAAGCATGTGCATCACAAATCCATTGAAAATTTCTGATTTTCAAGGAAATCTGTTGCACATGCTTTTATTTCCACAAAAACATGCTTTTTATTTTTCGATTCTACGAATAAAAGAGGGGCTGTTACATGTGCAACAGCCCCCTGATCTTATGCCATAATATTCTTGTCAAAACAGGATTTGAACTGTCGCGTCTTGAATCAAATCAATGAACTGATCTTTCGTTACGACTTCTTTACGGCAAATGATTGACTTATCAGCTTGCTGACGTGTATAAGTCAATTTTCTATCATCGCGGCGAAGCTGCCGCACCTCATCCAAAGTTAAGGCTCCCTCACGATACATCTGGCACAAAATAAAGTCGTTTGACTTAAAGGCCACCGAAATCGGAGAATCCAGCGCAGGAGTAAATTCAGATTTTCCCGTCAGCATCCGTTCTGCATTCGTTTGGAACTCATGCGCATCCGTATCCTGCGTATAGATTGTCAGACTGTCCACTTCATCGTGATACCACGCGAATACTTCAGCAAGAATCGTCAATGAGATTTCTCCTGCGTTCTTTTTTAGAACGCGACCCGTTGACAGCGTTCTTCCATGGATCGGCCATTCATCGTACAGCCGGTTCATCCATTCTTCTGCGGAAGGCAAGTCAATCAGGTCTTCGGTTTTTACTTTCCTACGAAGAAAGCGCATCAACTCTGACACACGCGACACCGCAGCTTCAACGATGTAGTACAGGTTCACATCTTCATCATTGACAAAAGTACCATACTTTGTTTCATCAATCCAACGAATAGGATACCCTTGTGCTTGAAGCTGTTCAACATAGGTGCTTCTGTATGTAGAATCCTCAATTTCTTCCATTACCCACTTCGGGATAAGAATCAAATCGTATACTCCGAGGATTCTATCAGATGGATAACTTCTCTGGCTCAGCTCGTGCATAAATGCCAGTGATGAGTTATCCATAAGTGCTATT
>UMDQ01032106.1_pt1 | contig 10665 bp, 12 predicted proteins | sample 1964531 | NCBI WGS metagenome assembly UMDQ01 (sample SAMEA4835998, study PRJEB28245) | human gut metagenome | biome: gut microbiome; material: fecal sample | place: Denmark | collected 2008
CCTACAACAACGGGCAGTTGGCAATGTCCGACCACAAGGCGGCTGCAACGAATTTCCTCAATGCGCTGGAACGTATCCCGAAACAGATTGAACAGTACAAGACGGAGAATGCCAAGTTGGAGAAGGATTTGCCCACGCTGCGGGAGATTGTCGGCGGAACGTGGAAGAAAGAGGATGAATTGAAGCAACTGAAATCGGAGGTGGCAGTATTGGAGCGGAAAATACAGTTGGAACTGAAACCGCCGGAAAAACAGATGCAAACGGCAGCAGAAGATGCGCCTCAAGAGAATATTTCCATTGCCCGTCCCATGAAAACGGAAAATAAAGGGATAAGGATTTAGATTATATCGGGCAAATTGATGTGTCCATCAAGAAATAAGCAACAGCCTATTGCCATGTCCAAGGTTATCTATATCTTTGCCATAAGAAAAAACAGGAAAGTTATGCAGAGCAAACAATTGCTCCTGCATTTATATAATATCATAACGTTCGCAGAACGTCTCGCTACGAAAACTGGCACTTTTCAAAAGAATAGAGGCTTTTGCGCAATGTCTATGCTATGCTTTAAGTATAGCGTGGATTTGCGTGCTTCTATTCTTGGGTATGCCAGTACCTCGTAGTGGAGTAACGTGGGTTCACGCTTCTTTTATTTTCCCGGACGAAACCTTTCAACGGGGAAATTCATTATATACTAAATATAAATGCAAGAATGATGATAAAAATAAGAAATTTAATAACCTTATCCATCGACGGCTTTTACGTGCCACCGAAATTGCAGAAATTATTCGGATTTGATGCCTTGCAATATAAAAGTTTCTGCCGCGATGCGGATGCTGTCCTGACCAATAAAAGTGAATATAAAAAATTGCGGGAAATAGAACTGGATTGCGGAATACCGGTGTATGTCATGCAAAAAGGCTGTTCCGTACTGTATGAGAACAACGACGAAAGCCGGCGTGTGACAATCGATGAATTAGAAAACAAAGGCAAGAAAAACATTGTGATTATAGGAAACAGCCGGGAATTGTCAAGTGTCTTGCTGAATAAAGCCTGTACGGATGAAATAGGCATCTATCTGTTTCCCCTCATTCTGGGAAAAGGAAAAAGAATACTGTCTGCCTTATCCGGATATTCACGATGGAAAGTAAAAAGCCGCCAACTATACGATTCCGGGATAACAGTTTTGCATTACATCCGGGAATAACTTACAGGATAAATATACGAGTGTCCGGAATTCATTAATGCAATTTTCCAAACGGTATGTTTCTTATGATGTAACATGACACCTATGGGAAGTAAGAATGAAATATTCGGAAGGTCTTCTTGTCCATTCGGAAAAATAGTTTTCCTCCCTTTCCGCATTTTCGCTATTTTGGATATTGTAAGCTTACAGTAGTCATTACAGGTGGATTCCGAAAAACCGAAGATAGAGTAGGAGAAAAACAATTGGATTATGAAAAATTTAACAAACGGTCAATGGCTTAAGATACTTGACCTGCATTTAGGCTTGAGAAGTGAAGATAACGCTTCTATAATAAGGAACTGTGCTTCTTATGCTATGGATATGGGACTGACATGGTTTAAATCGCCACATGCACCGGCAGATTGGAATGATTTGCTTACCGGCACATTGGAAATGATAAAAGCATTTGAAGGAAGCGAAAAACGCTATTTAATGCTTGTCGGTAACTCTTGCGGCAATATGAATAGTGAATATAGTGGGTGTTTCCCTAAATGTTCTACAAAACCTACTTATTGTTCAAGCATTTCATTAGATAATGATATTGAAGTACTACGAGAATGGGTGTTAGGTGAAATTGATGCACGATAAATTTCAATACCGGATATAAAAAAGACTTGCTGGCAATATGCAGCAAGTCTTTTTTATATCCGGTTTTTTCTTTGTCTTGAATATCCCAGAAGAATGTTCACCTTAAATATAGAACTTCCGTTTAAAGCGGGAACAAAACATACGAAATAAGTAGGAGTGGGAAAAATCGAAAAAGGATGTAAGCACATTAAAAAAAAGGAAAGGCTCCTACGAGCCTTTCCCTCCTTTCCACCCGATTAATTATACATAGATGGTTCAACTTTTCCTTTTTGGTTCAGTGTAGTTCCCCAAATGGAAACTTTCACTTCCGGTGCCAAAAGTACATCTTCATCGACAACTGTTCTCCAAGGTTCCCATGCAAGTCCGGTCTTTTCAGTGGCCTTTACATGAATGGAGGTAGCATAGGCAGGTATTGGTATGACGGTCGAAAAAGGAGCTGTAAGATTTTGATCGTTTTTCTCCCATCCGCGGTCCGTATATTTTTCAACGCCATTTTCATATCTGAGATCGCGCCACGTGACATAGAACTTGGCAATGTAACCTCCGGTATGTTCCAATTTTATAGAACCTTTAGTGTATTCCGTAGAAGTGGTAATGACATATTCTGCGGAGCTGTTGACAACGGCAATTGCGTTTTCTTTCAGAAACACCGTTGTATAAGAAATAGGCACACCTTGGTTCTTTTCGCTGAACAGGGAATTACCGGTTATGATTTTTTCAATCTCCCCGAAATCCTTTGTAACCACAGGAGTATGCGTTTCCGCATCTCCTCCTAATACAACGGCAGAGAATTCGCTACTTTCAAATACGGTATCTTTAAATATATCGGCGTTCAGTTGGTTGCCACCGATAGCCGTCTTCAGTTTTGCCTCAATATCGGAACTCATATTGGTAGTTTCCATCGTTACGTAGATGGTTCGACCATAAGCGACATTGGCTACATATACGGGAGGTGCATCGTTGCCTACTCCGTTTGCAGTAAGATTCTCCCACTTCTCGTCATCGGCGAAAAAAGCTCCCGGCTGTTCCGGTGCATCCACTGATACGGTGTAGAATATCTGTTTGAAGGTAAGAACAAAAATCTGTTTCTTGTTCTCCGACACCGATTTAAAATCAAGATTGAGTTTAGCCCCCAAGTCAAATCCCAGGATTGCCCGCATGTGATCCTCATTGTACACCTTCGATTCACTGTATGAGCAGTTGGTAGGAATGTGATAAGTAGGCGCGTAATTCTTGAGCCAAGATGCAGTCATGTTGTTGATTGCCTCGGAGATAGCCGAATAGGAAGGTTCATTCACCGTTTTTGTTCCTTGCTCTTCCATGCCGGGAAGGTTGATGCGCAATTTAACCGGTGTTCTTTTCGCATAGAGGGCGGATGGCATGTTGTTTACCAATGCTTGGTTGGCAAGCAGCAGTGCGCCGGGGAAAGTACGGTCATTGATGGCATTGACAATGGCAATGTCATAATTCGACTGGTTGATTTTCTGCTTTTCATTCCGGATGACATAGTACTTGTCTCCATCCTCTTTATCCTCTACAGGATACACATTGGAATATTCCTGTCCGCTAAATGCCAGAATGGTAGCAGGATCATACTTCAGTTCCTGAATGTGCTGATTAATTGAATTGTTCATAACACTAATTTTTAATTGTTAAACAACTATTTGCTGTAAGCTTACGTGGCAAATCTACGGATTCGACAACCACCCACAAACTCATTTTACCCAATGGCATCCTTCATTTCCCCAACAACAGCCTTTTCATACCCAAAGGCAATTCGGGCGAGGAAAATTACTATGAAAACCATCGGGAAGAAAAAACCGACCATTCACCAAAACGGGAAAATACATGTCCGGGAAGCCGGCTATTTTTAAAGACAATAGTTTACGACAAAAATGAAGCAGCAATCTTGTAGATAAAATACGGTTCACGCTAAAGCTGGCAGCGGGAAAATACATTTCGTCCGGACAATTAAAATAAAACAAAAGGATTGGTTTCCTTTGCCTTTTTCATTTTAAGCGCCAGATAAAAACACCTGCCATGTCGCCTGATTAAAAAAAGTATTGATTAATACAAAGCAGATATTGCCGGAATTGTTTGGCTTTCTTTCTTAGTCGGATTGTACAATCAAAATATGATTATTATGAAATATGTAGTATTGAAAAATTCGCTAAGTTTCTTATGCGTCCAGTTACCCGAAGGATTCGGGACGAAGCTGGAAATTGTCTGCCTCGAAAGTCAGGCGGAGTTTGAAAAATACCAGAAAGAGAACCTGACGGGAATCTGCCAAATCAGTTTTGCGCAGCCGGTTTCCGATGCCGGAGAACTTCCCGGTCATTCCTTACTTCATCAGGATGGCATTTTTGTGCGCCACAATGATTACTACAAAAAAATCCTCTTTTCAGACATCGCATGGGTGGAGGCCGCCCGTAGCTATTGTTGCATCCAGACATCCGGAAAGGCAAACTACATCGTCACCTATCCTTTGGCGGAAGTGAAGAAAAGACTGCCTCCCGAACTGTTCTTGCAGACACACCGCTCCATTCTTAGTAAATATGAAGCTGGTGGAGAAATTCATAGGCAATATGCTCTATGTAGGAGAAAAATCCATCCCCATCAGCCGGAAATTCAAGAAGGAGGTGCTTGAACAGTTCTCTTTCCTCGACAATATTAAAGACACGCTCGGAAAGAATATCCTGCCATCGGGAAAGCCAAACCCGCCATTGGAAAAAAAGATTGGGTCGGAAGGCGAAAACGAGGTAATTTCGGACGATGAAGGTCTGTAATTCCAAGAGGATAAACAATGACCGGCAGCAGGTTCTTTGACTTGATGACGTGTTAGGGAAAGCAAAATTGAAGCCAGATTTTTCGGCAGAATAAGACGTGCAGAGAAATATTTTTTTTAAATAATAAGTAGAAAATGAGCAAAATAACGATAATTTTCATATATTTGCCCCCAAAGCAAAATAGTGCGTTAAATGAAAAACAGAGAACGGAAATGGGAGCGTATGTTAAAAATACAAATAATTTAGCCCGAATGCTTGGCAAAATGAAATATTTTGCTACTCTCTCTCTCATCGCACCGCCCATATTTAGCTTCTAAATACCTGATTTTAAGTTGTTTCACGAAAACGTTTTTACTCTTTTTCGTGCAAATTTGCGTATCCTTATCTTTCCTTATACATGCCTTTATTCGGACGTGTTCGTATGTACCTTGCCGGTATGTACGCCGGGCATTGTTTACTTCTGAACGAATTTTAACTTAATATAATGCGAAATGATGAAGAATAAAAACATATCATTTAGCAAAAGCATGCTTGTCTTGTTATTGTGGGGTACCGGTTTGATTTTCATACCTGCTGTGCAGGCGCAGAAAGCCGTTCCGCATATAACAAACGACAGCCTTATTGTCTTTCGCTATCCTTCGGGTATTCGGATGTTCAAAATCAAATATGCCGAAAACCGCCGTTCCTTGCAATCATTACGGGAACGGCTTTGTGCTTTTCAAAAAGGAGAAGACACGCTATATGTGAACGGTTATTCCGGTGGCACGGATTCTTCCAACCACCGCATAGCCTTTTGGCGCAGCAACAACCTGAAAGGCTACCTGATTAAAACGTTGGGGCTTCGTGAACGGGATTTTAAGACCGTCAACCATTCTTCCCCTCATCCGGCATGGGGCGAAGCGGTTACGCTCGGTTTCTCGCCGATAACTCCCGTTTTCGCTCCCAAAGATAACATAAACCCTGTTCCCGAAGCGGAAGCACCTGTCTCCGAAAGGAAAGAAGTCCCGGCAACCGTAGAAAAGGAAGTCACTATAAAAGAAACGGCTGCTCCCGTCGTTTCTCCTGAACCCCGTGAGGCGGAATCTCCACATTTTCAAACGGAACAAACACCGGCGGCAACCGGAAACACCGCCTCGTCCTCCGGTCGTTACCTCGGTGTGAAGACCAACATTGCAGCATGGGCAGGAACTATCATGAATATAGCGGCAGACGTGCAGGTGAGCGAACATATCTCCGTAGAGTTGCCGATACTGTGGTGTCCGTGGTATGTGAGCGACAAACACGCCATAAAGACCTTTACCATTCAGCCCGAAGCCCGCTACTGGCTCTCGAAGCCCGGCGCGGGGCATTTCTTCGGCGTACATGCCCACGTGGGATGGTTCAATGTGAAGTGGAACCGTGACCGTTATCAAGACACCGATCGTCCGCTCCTCGGCGCAGGCATCAGCTACGGTTATCTGTTACCCTTTAATGAGCATTGGGCGGGCGAGTTCACCCTCGGCGCAGGCTATGCCAATATGCGCTACGACACCTATTATAATATAGACAACGGCGCACGCATCGACACCCGCACCAAGAACTATTGGGGCATTACCCGTGTGGGGCTTTCCGTAGTTTATCGTTTTAACCTTAAAAAGTAAGGGCTTATGAAACAGAAATACACTATAGGATTTATCGCTCTCGTGCTGACAATCGTCCTTGCCGGTTGTGTACACGATTACCCGTCCATGACAGAAGACGGTGAGGAAGGTATTGACCCCACACTGGTAGAAGTCAACACGGAAGTCACGCTCGATTTGGAGCTTGTTCCGCTGGAAATCATCACGCAAAAAAACGCTCGTTCGGGAACCACGCGAGCCGACGACGGCTACCGCCGCCGCTTTATCGTCGAGGCGTGGCGCGACGGCAAACCGCAGGCACGGCAGGTAACGGTCATGGACGATGCGGAGGAAAACGGCACGGGCATTACGCTCCCTATCTGCCTCAAGCTGCACGCCGTGGAATACACCCTTGCCGTGTGGACGGACTACGTGAGGGCGGGCACGGATGCCGACCTCTATTATGGTACGAAAGATTTGCAATGCGTCGCCTGCACCGCCCCCTATACGGGCAGCACCGACTACCGGGATTGCCTTTACGGCACCGCCGCCCTCGACCTGCGACCCTACCGCAACGAGTGGAATGCAAAAGTACAGGTCGAAGTGGACATGGTGCGCCCGCTGGCAAAGTACGAGCTGATAGCTACCGACGTGCAGAAATTCCTTGAAAAGACACAGCAGCAGCGTGCCGGAGGAGCAGCCTACGAAATCACCGTCAGTTACGGTTTCTTCTTTCCGTTGGGCTTCAACGTGCTGACCGGAAAACCGGAACGCTCGGAAATGGGCGTGGCGTTTACCGCACCGCTCACCGTGGCGGACAACGGCAGCGGGGAATGCGTCATCGCATCGGACTATATCTTCGTCAACGGCGAGGAATCGTATATCCCGCTGAACATCGAGATAAAAGACGACGCAGGCAAGGGCATCAGCCGCACGACGGGCATCGACGTGCCCTACCGACGGGGACACCTCACCACCGTCCGGGGACACTTCCTGACCAACCGCTACGATGCGGGCATCGGCATCGACCCCGATTTCGACGATGAGGACATCGACATAGACCTTGACGGTCTGATACATTAAATAAACAAGTGAATTACCAATAAATTAAATTATGAAGAGTATGAAAAAGTTTCATCTTTACCTTTGGTTCATCGCCCTTGTGGGGCTGATAACCTCGTGCAGCCAGGACGAAGCCGCCGGGCCGCAAAACGAAGCAAACAACCGCGTGCGCATCGGCGCAAGCATCGATCAGGCGGTACAGACACGCGCCGCATCCGTCACCATTCCCGAAAACCACAAGCTGCGCTATGTGCTCGAAGTGTGGAGCACGGGGAATGTGCCTACCCTTATCTGTAAGTATGAAAAGATAGCGAAGGATGCTACTGCCGTTGAGTTTACATTCGATTTGACAGAAGCCAAAGATTACAAGGCCCTGCTGTGGGCGGATTTCGTGCCGGGTAGCGAAACGGGCACTCCGGTAACCACCCCCAACGCCTACACCCACTATGCGGATTATTATTATGTGACCAACTCCGTTAACGGTCTGAAAGGAGTAACTCTGGTAAAGAAGGGAACGAACTATGTGATAAACGACGATGCCCGTGACGCATTTTTCTCATGCCTTCCCATCAAAAAAGAAACAGGTGCTTTCGCAAAGAGTGTCGAACTGAAACGCCCGTTCGGACAAATCAACGTCATTGAGAAAAACACCGCCCTGCGTGATAATGTGGCATCCATGACGCTCACCTACAAAGTTCCCCAAACATTCAGTGTCGAAACAGGCGCAACGACAGGAACGGTAGAGGTGAATCCTACCGTAAACACCTTGCCCACCGCCGACGGCGACCGTAAAGCCAACCTGTTCTACGACTATATCTTCACCCCTGCCGAGGGTCAGACTACGCTGGGCGAAATCAAACTGACATTTACCGACAATGATCAGGCTACCAATCTGAATGATTTCACCATCCCTGCCAACATGCCTGTCAAGCGCAACAAGCGCACCAACATCAGCGGCAGCATCCTGCATACGTCAACCGTACCGAGCACCAGCGCCAAGCTGTCTGTAACAGTAAGCGACGGATGGACAGGAGAGGCAGAAAATGAGGAAATCCCCGAGCTGGTGTGGGACGGCACCGCCACCTCCCAGCCCGCGGGCTACGTCGCCAACTCCCCCGGCGAGGTGGAAATCACCTCCGCCCCCGAGCTGGCATGGCTGGCACAGCAAAACAACGCCTTTGAGGGCTACACGTTCAAGCTCACCGCCGACATCGACCTCAACCATCACGAATGGAAGCCCATCGGCACCCCCTCCAGAAATTTCAAGGGAACCTTCGACGGGCAACATCACACCGTGAGCAACCTGAAATGCACCACAACGTCAGAAGCCGGACTGTTCGGGTACCTCTATGGGGCTACTGTGAAGGACATCACCGTCAGCGGCTCCGTCAGCTTCGCTGCTACAAGTAAAAAAGGCTATCTGGGCGGCATTGCCGGGCAGGTAACGAAAAGCACCATCACGGGTTGCACTAACCAATGCACCGTCTCCGCCACGGGGAATGGGTATCTGGGTTACGTCGGCGGCATTGCCGGGTACGTGTGTGCTATAGACAACGGAACCATCAGCACACTCTCCGGCAACACGAACACCGGAGACGTGAGCACCAACGGACATAGTAGTTCCTACGCCGGCGGCATCATTGGATATGTCGCATCAACCGCATCCGGCAGCAGCATCACCCTCACCAGCAACACCTATAGCGGCGGCACACCGTCGAATGTCTGCATCGGGATGTGCACTTTCATCTACGGCACCATCATCATTGACGGAACCGAGGCCACGAACGAGAAGCCGTACCCCGACCCGCAGCAGCCGTGACGCACGGGGACGGGGCATTTGCATCATGCCGCCCCGTCCCCCCGTCCGCATACACGCCCCACGCCGCCGGGCGGGGAAACACCCCCGGAAGCTATTCGGACAGCGTGCGTTAGTCCGGGTGCCCCGTGGCACTTCCCCGCCTCGCAGCGGGGAATAGCACAAACAAGAAACGAAACGATACCATGGTAAAGGAAAGCGAAATACAACCGGGTGCTTTCAAAGCACTGCTCACAGGCTACGGCATGTTAGGTCCCTACGACTATGCCCATTTCCCGGCATCGTCCGTACCGGAGCTGTCGCTGGCCGGCGACAAGCCCTTCACGCTCTTTACCTCTGTCTGTTTCAAAAACGTGCAGGGCGGAGCCATCCTCACGCAGGAAAACTGCTTCTGTTTGGGTATGATGGACGGACTGCTCTACGTGGGGGCAGTGGATTGGTGTGCCGTCAAGTTCTCCGAATGCACCGTCGGCAAGTTCACCACCGACTATTGGTACGAATTGGCTATCGTGTACGACGGCACTTTATTGACCGTTTACCTTGATGGAGAGAAAAAAGACACCTTCCACTGCAACCCCGCAAAAAGAAAACTCTCCGCATCCAAAGCCGAGTTGCTGATAGGAAAAAAGTTGGATGCCTATTTCAGAACCTTCCGCCTGTTCGGTAAGGCTCTGTCCGACCGGGAAGTGAGCCAACTGTCATCCTCCGCCGGAATCACCCCGGAAGATAGCATCGCTTGGTTCGATTTTGACCAAACGGGCAGAAAAGACCGAAGCCCCAACCGGATAAAGCTAACGACCAAGGCATTTGCCCGCATCGTAATGGTTCACCCCGTTCAGCAATTCCGCTTCAACGTCAGCCGCAGGTATCACAACGTGGAAGAAATGGTTATAGAGCAGTTCGACTCGTCAAAACCGATAACTTTCACCGGCTGTATCGGCAGCAAACCGGACGACGATACCCATACGCAACTCGCGGGAACGGTATCGCTCGGAACCCCAAAACCTGTGGTATGCGAACTGGAAGGCGAAATTGTCACACTCTGGGAGAGTAGCGATATTCCACAGACAGACTGATAATTCAGTAGAAAATAATTATAGCGTATGTCCCCTGTTGATAAACAAAAACCGCCGTTCTGCGACGAGTTCCCCGCCGACTGTTCTTTTGAAAGGAAGAGCTATCCGGCAGGTGCGACCGTAAATAACGACGATACGAACATCAACTACCTTATCTTCTGTCAATCGGGGCATGCGAAGATTACCAGCACGCTGTTTCATGACGAAATCCTGTGTGCCGGAGAAGTGATGTTCGTCCCCCGTGGGAGCGAATGCAGCGGCACGGCTTTGAGCGACGTCACCTTACTGGTGCATAAATTCAATAACACGGTTTGCCGGGCAGAGAAATGTATTCTTTCCTATCTCTATTCGCACAAACTGCCGGATTCCAAAGTCTATTGCTGCAAGTTGACTGCCCCGACCTCCATGCGGGTGCTTATGGACACCGTTGCGACGTATATCACGGACGAAACACACGATTCCGACCTCTGGAAACTCAAACACAAGGAATTGATTT
>UMDQ01039855.1_pt1 | contig 10645 bp, 9 predicted proteins | sample 1964531 | NCBI WGS metagenome assembly UMDQ01 (sample SAMEA4835998, study PRJEB28245) | human gut metagenome | biome: gut microbiome; material: fecal sample | place: Denmark | collected 2008
CCTCACTGCACGAGGGAGCCGGGGCGCTTTCTTGCGCGATACGGTCTTTCTTACTTCCGTGCGATCATCTCGGTATAGGCCAGCACCAGCGGGCCGACGCCCTTTGCGTCGTTGCAGACCACTGGCTCACTGAAATAGTAAGCCAGCGAGCCGTCGCGGTGGTCCTTGCCGCCGAGGCCGGCCACGAGGCAGATGCCATCCAGCTGCAGGCTGCCGTCCGGGTTCTTGCTCAGATACTTGTCACAGGTGCCGTAGAAGGCTTTCTCGGCCCATGCGGCCATCCGCTTGGGCAGGTAGCCGAGACGCACGCCCTTGAGCACGGCGTAGGCGAAGAGGGCCGTGCCGCTTGTCTCGAGGTAGTTGCCCTCGACGCCGGGGTGGTCCATCACCTGCCAGAACATGCCAGTCTCCTCGTCCTGGAACTTGTGGACGTCCTCAATGGTCTGCTTGAACATCGCCATGATGCCGCGGTACTCGTTGTACAGCTGCTCATCCATCCGCTCCAGCACGTCCACCATCGCCACCATGAACCAGCCCATGGCCCGCAGCCAGAAGTTGGGGCTGCAGCCGGTGACGGGGTCGGCCCAGTACATCTGGCGGCTCTCGTCGTAGCCGTGGTAGTACAGACCGGTCTTCTCATCCCGCATGTGTTTCTGGATGTTCATGAACTGCTTGTAGCTGTCGATGCAGCCCTGCATCTTGTTGTAACGGGTCTCGTACTCCATATAGAAGGGCTGGGCCATGTAGGTGCCGTCCAGCCAGACCTGCCACGGATAAATGTCCTTGTGCCAGAAGTTGCCCTCCTTGGTGCGGGGCTGGGTGAGCAGCTGGCTGCGGATGGTGTCGATGGCCTTGCGGTACTTCTCGTCGCCGAAGATGTCGTAGAGGATGAACAGGTTTTTGCCCTGATTCACGTTGTCGAGGTTGTACTCCTTCGGGTCGTAGGTCTTGATGGAGCCGTCTTCCTGCACGAACCAGTCGATGAAATCCTTGGAAAATTTCAGATACTTTTCGTCGCCGGTAGTCTTATACAGGCTCAGGCAGGCGGTGATCATGCAGCCGTCGATGTAGTTCCACTTGTTGGGCTTGCCGCTGCGGACCTTCTCGATGTTCCACATGGGTGCCTCGGCGCTGGAATTGGCGATGAGGTAGTCCACATAATCGCCCAGCATGGACAAAATCTCTTCATGAGTCATGGCTTAGTCCTCCTCAAAATGGCCGACGTTGGCAAAGCGCAGGCGCTCGCCCTCGTAGCCCTCGATCTTGACGTTGTGAAGCTCGATGTTCTTGACGTTTTCGGCGTAGATGGCCAGCTTCTTGACCAGCGGGCGGTTGTCGGCCATGGCAGCCTGACCCTCCTTTGCGTCGGGGTCGAAGGTGATGGTGACGTTCTTCATGGAGACGCCCTCGATGGGCTGCTCGGGCAGGCCGTCAAAGTAGCAGCCCGCAAACTGTGCGTCGGTGGCCACGATGTCTTCCATGGTCAGGGTGCCGAGCTTCGGGGTGTACTCGTCCACGGGCAGAGCTTCGCGGCACTGGACATAGGGGCCGTGGCCGTCCGGGTCGCAGAAGTAGAACATATTGATGACGAAGGGAGCCTTGACGCCGCGCATCTCCACGTTGCGGAACACCAGACCGTCGATGACGGCGGTGTTGCCGCGGCCGCGGCGGGTCTTGACGCGGAGGCCGCGGTCGGTGTGGTCCATGAGGCACTGGGTGACCACCATGTCCTTGACGCCGCCGCTCATCTCGCTGCCGATGACGATGCCGCCGTGGCCCTTGTCCAGCAGGCAGTTGCGGATGACGGTGTGCTCGCAGCTCTTCTTGAGCTTCATGCCGAGGAAGACCTTGCTGGCCTTCATGGCGATGCAGTCGTCACCGACGTGGATGTTCACGCCGATGATGCGGGTGTACTCGCAGCTCTCGGGGTCGATGCCGTCGGTGTTGGGGGCGTTGTAGGGGTTGTTGATGTTGAAGTTCAGCAGGTCGAGGTGTTTAACGAAGATGGGGTGGATGGTCCAGGAGTAGCTGTTCTGCACGGTAATGCCGTGGAGGCAGACGTTCTCGCTGTCCACCATCGCCACGGCGCGGGGACGCCATGCGATGCGCTTGACCTTGGGATCGACCCACCAGTCGCCGTTCTGGGCGTCGCAGTCCAGTGTGCCTTCACCGGTGACGACGACGTCATGCACCTGGGTGATGTTCAGCAGGCCCGCAAAGCTGTTCAGCGGGTTGCCCTCCCAGCCGGTGAGGTAGTATTCGTCCACTTCGTTCTCGCTGGGGATGACGCCGGGCAGGATGGGGTAGTGGGTGCGGTCATTGTCGCCCAGCAGCACAGCGCCCTTCTCGAGGTAGAGGGTGGTGCAGCTCTTCATGAAGAGGCTGGCGGTGCGGTAGCGGCCAGCAGGGACATATACCGTGCCGCCCCTGGGGCAGGTGGAAAGAGCAGCCTGCAGCTTGCCGGTGTTGTCGGTCTCGCCATCGGCGACGAGGCCGTAGCGGGATGCGTCCACAAAGAAGCTCTCGGCCTCGGTGGTGAAATCCAGTTTCAGGTGCTCACCCTCGGTGTCTACCTCCACGGTGTAGGCGGTGGACGGAGTCAGAGAGAAGAGGGAGAACACGTTGGTGTTGCAGCTTTCGTAAATGGTCTTGCCGTTCAGAGCCACGGGGAAGGGATGCTCCGGGCGGAAGCACTTGCCATTTTCCAGCTCGAAGACGGCGCTGCGGGTCATAGAACGGATGAGAGACAGATTCATTTTTACAGCCTCCTGAGTTATTTGCGTAGATTTGCGGCTTGCCCGCAGAGGGCGGACATGGTACACTGGGGATAAGAATATCAGAGCACTGCCCCAGCGGGGCAGGCATAGCAAGAAGGGGGAAGGGCGGATGCGCGCCGAACGGGAAAAACTCAACGCGAAGATCACGGCGGGAGCGCTCAAGCTGTCCGGCGGGCGGCTCGAGCTGCCTGCCGAGATGTGCCATATCGTTCTGTTTTCAGGCGGCAGCTGCACAGTCCAGTGCGGGGACATGTCGCTCCTGGTCAGCCCCGGCTGCGCATTGCTGCTGGGGCCGGGGGCGTGGGTGGTATCGCAGGCAGGCCACACCCAGCCGGAAATGCTGGGGTGCGAGTTCCCGCTGGCAGTGCTCCACGAGATGAAGAACGCCACCGGCGAAGATTTCCTCCGCCTTTTTGCACCGGGCAGCCAGATGGCCCTTTACGGCAGCGTCCAGTGGGCCAGTCGTCTGCGGACGCTGCTGGAGATGATGCGGGGCGCCATGGGCGAGCCGGAGTATCCCGGCGGGCTGTATCTGGCACTGACGCTCCACTATGTGGAGCAGGAGCACCGGGCGCAGAGCGCCGCCGACGCCCGCCCCCGCAACGAGACGGTGGAGCAGATATGCGCCTACCTTGCGGCAAACTACCAGCAGAAGCTTTCCCTCACCGAGGTGGCAGCGCGGTTCTACATCTCGCCCTACTATCTGAGCCGGCTGTTCCGGCGGGTGACGGGGCAGTCCATCGTGGACTACATCAACGCCCGCCGCATCGAGGCGGCACAGAAGCTTCTGGAAACGACAGAGCTGAGCATCGGCAGCGTGGCCGAGCAGACCGGTTTCGCCTCTGCGGCCCACTTCCGCCGCGTTTTTCGGGAGACGATGGGCGTCGGGCCGCTGCAATATAGAAAAAGTAGGAAATAAACCTCTCCGTCACGCCTGACGGCGTGCCACCTCTCCTATCGAGGAGAGGCCTTGGCATTTCATAAAGCTTCACCTCTTCGCCAGAGGCTCCCCTCGGTAGGGGAGCTGTCGAGCGATAGCGAGACTGAGAGGTTGATACCTCCGCAAAAAATGCCCCCTGCGTCCTCTCTACGGGAAGAGGCACAGGGGGCATTCATGTTTGTCGGGATTATCCGAGCGGCGGGGGCTTCAGCTTAGCCCTTGACAGCACCGGCGGAGATACCTTCGACGAACTGATCCTGTGCGCAGAAGAACACGATGAGCTGCGGCAGGATAGAGATCAGGGACAGGGCCAGAATACGGTTCCAGGCAAAGCCCGTATCACCGTCCATGGACAGCTTGACGAACAGGGACATGGGGTACTTTGCAGGGGTCTGGACGTAAAGCAGGGGACCCATGAAGTCGTTGCAGCTCCACATGAACTGGAACAGTGCGCAGGACACCAGAGCGGGGCCATCAGCATGGGCACGATGACCTTGTACAGGGTCTGGAAGGAGGAGCAGCCGTCGATGGCGGCAGCCTCGTCCAGGTCGCGGGGGACGTTGCGCATGAACTGCACCAGCTGGTAGACGAAGTAGGTCTCAGTTGCGAATGCGCAGTGGACCCAGATGGCCAGATAGAACGGGCTGTTGACCCAGCCGAACTTGGTGTACAGCAGGAACTGAGGCACGTTCAGGACGACCTGAGGCAGGAACAGGGTGGCCAGCATGATGCTGAACAGGATCTTCCGGCCCGGGAAGTCGAAGCGGCCAAAGCCGTAAGCTGCAATGCAGGAGGAGACCACGGTGCAGATGACCTTGGGCAGGACGTAGCTGTAAGTGTTCAGCATGGCCTGCAGGATGTTGATGGAACCGCCGAAGTTGTTCAGCGCGTTCTTGTAGCCCTCCAGAGTGGGGTTCTTGATCCACAGGCCGATGCCTGCAAAGATCTCGCTGTTGTCCTTAAAGGTGGCGCTGATCATCCACAGCAGGGGATAGATCATGATGAGGCCCACCAGGATCAGGACGAAGTACTTGAAAAACGTCGCGATGGCGTTAGAAGCTTTCATTCCCATACTGTCACACCTTACCTTTCATCCGAGTAGTAGACCCACTTCTTCTGGCTGGTGAAGGCGATGATCGTCAGGATGCAGACGATGACGAACATGATCCATGCCAGTGCGGAAGCCATGCCCATCTGGTTGGACTTGAATGCGTAGTTGTAGACCAGAATGGAGATGAGGGTGGTGGAACCGCGGGGACCGCCGTTGGTGATGATGAACGGGCCATTGAACTCCTGGAAAGCCTGGCAGATCTGAGTGACCAGGTTGTAGAAGATGATGGGGGTGATCATCGGGACGGTGATGGAGAAGAACTGACGCCACTTGCCTGCGCCGTCGATGGTGGCGGCCTCGTACAGGTCGGCCGGCACGCCCTTCAGAGCGGCGAGGAACAGCACCATGGCGGAGCCGAACTGCCAGATACGCAGGAAGCAGATGATCCACAGTGCGTAGCTGGGGTCGCTCAGCCAGGAGGGACCCTGGAAGTGGCCGAAGGTCAGCATACGGATGAGGGTGTTGACCAGACCGTCATCACGGAACACGGCCTTCCACAGCACGGCGATAGCAACAGAGCCGCCGAGGATGGAGGGAATGTAGTAGACGGTGCGGAACACGTTCACGCAGGCGATCTTGAAGTTCAGGATGTAGGCGATGAACAGTGCGAAGACCAGCTTCAGAGGCACAGTGATGAAGCTGTACTTGAAGGTGGTGATGAGCGCCTTGGTGATCTTGGGAGTGGAGAAGGCGTCCACATAGTTCATGATGCCATACTGATGGATGCCGTTGAAGAAGTCCATATCCGTAAAGCTGTAGTACAGAGACTGGCCGAACGGAATGGCCTTGAAGACGACGAAGCCGATGATCCAGGGGATCAGGTAGAACAGGCCCTGCCATTTGTCAAAAAACTTCTGGGCCGGGGTACGCCCGAGAGAGGGCGCTTTGCTTTCTTTCATCCGGGAATCCTCCTTTTATAAGGATATGTCTCGTACGCCGCACAATAGTTTGGACACATTTTTGTCAAAAAAATGTCATCACCGTCTTGCAAAAAAGGGGCATCCGTCCGTAGGTGGAAGGGATGCCCCTTGCAAGACTCCTTTATGCGGGGCGGCCCGTGTCAACACCGCGCGTGTGCAGGCCGCAAAAAGTCCATGAGGCGGAAATTAGACGGTGTAGCCGACAGACTCCATGCCGTCCAGCAGGGTATCGACCAGGTCAGCGCCGGAAGCATTGTCGTAATCCAGAGTGTCGAACACTTCCTGATAGATGCCGGTGCCGGTAGCCTTCAGGTCGTTGGACTCGAACAGGGGGTCCAGCTGGTTGGAAACGAAGGCCATGACCTTGCCGTTTGCCTCAGCGACCAGCTCCTTGACAGCGCCGGCGCTCTGAGCAGCAGCCAGACCAGCCTTGGAGGCGGGGATGCCGCACTCAGAACCCATGATGGAAGCGCCCTTCTCCTCGTTCAGCAGGAAGTTGATGAGGGTAGCTGCCTCTGCGGGATGCTCGCAGGTCTTGGTGATGGCCAGACCCATGGAGACCTTGGAGAAGCCGCCGTTGTAATCGCCGAACTTGATCTCCTCGCCGACGGTGAAGCCAGCCTTGTTCTCCTCGTCCAGAGCGTCAGCGTACTTGGTAGCGGAGGAGTCCCACTCAAAGCAGCCGGCCAGCTTGCCGGTGATCCACTCGGTGGACTGGTGAGCGGCGTTGTCGCCGTTGGAGCCATAGTAGGTGGGCAGGCTCATGATGACGTGGCCCTCGACCAGGCTCTTGATGAAGTCGATGCCCTCAGCGATCTGGTCGGCATCGTAGTTCAGGGTGGAGGTGGTGGGGTCTGCCCAGTCCTTGCCGTACTTGCTCTCGAGGTAGAACACCATCAGGATCATACGGTCGTATGCGCCCAGGTGCAGGGGATAGTAGTCATCGCCCAGCTTCTCCTGGAAGGTCTTGCCGGCAGCCATCAGCTCGTCCAGAGTGGTGGGGAAGGAGATGCCGGCCTTGTCGAAGGTGGTCTTGTTCCAGTAGAAGATACGGCCGGTCATGGAGACAGGCACGCACTGCTGGGCGTTGGCCACGTTGCAGGCAGCCAGCTTGGCCTCGTCCCACTGGGTCAGGTCCAGATAGTCGGAGACGCTGTTCAGGTCGATGAAGGTCTGGCCGTTCTTGGAGTAGTTGTACAGCCAGTTCCAGTTGATCTGGCAGACATCCTCAGCGACGCCGCCTGCGAACTTGGTGGACATGGTGTCCTCCCAGCCGGACCATGCAGCGAAGGTGGGGTTGACGGTGATGGTGCTGTGCTCAGCAGAGAAAGCCTTGATGGCCTCCTGGTAAGCGTTGTGACGGGACTCGCCGCCCCACCAGCTCATGGTCAGGGTGACGGGGTCGGAAGACAGACCGGCCACGGAAGCTGCGGCGGAAGAAGCAGCGGTGGAAGTGGCGGTAGAACCAGCGTTGCTGGAGCCGCCGCAGGCGGCCAGCAGGCCGGCAGCACCCACAGCGCCAGAGACCTTCAGAAAGTCACGACGAGAAATTGCCTTGCTCATTTTCGTTCTCCTCCTATGTAGAAAACATCTTCTTGCACGGACGCCTCTGCAAAGCATCCGTTGTATACAAATATAATACCAAAGGGCAGAAAAAAAAGAAAGATGCAAATTGTAGTGATAGCGGCAGAAAACGTACAAATATTGCGCTTATTTTTTGCCCGCTTTTGACGTCATTGCCATAATGAATAAACTTGGACCGAAAAACTGTGCAACTTGTATACTTCAACGATTTGCATAGAAAACTGGGATGCAACAGGAGAAGATTGGCCTGAATTGCAAGAATTTTGTAGCCGAGGCAGAATTTGTTGAAAGAACGTTGTATACATCAAAAGCGACGATAACAGAAAGTTCCGACCCTGAGCTGATATATCAATAGTGCAAAAAACGCGCGAATCAGGCCCCGACTGATATATCACGGATGCAGAAAAGATACAAAAATGCCGTCCGGCGTGCGGACGGCATAAAATCAGGAAAAAGAGTCACCGGCGGGCGGCGTAGAAGGCGCTGCGCTCCCGGAAATAGCACTGGGGACACATGCTGACGTACTGGACGTCGTTCTCAAGGTCGATGGCTACCTGTTCGCCCTCAAAGACGAAGCGGCCGTTGACCTTGCGGCAGTTGCAGGTGGCCTTGCGGCCGCAGGTGCAGATGGTCTTCATCTCCTCGATGGTGTGGGCCAGTTCCAGAAGCCGGGTGGAGCCGGGGAAGCCCTTGAGGGAGAAGTCGGAGCGCAGGCCGTAGCAGATAACGGGGATGTTCAGCTCTACCGTCACCATGAACAGCTGTTCGGCCTGCTCTGCGGTGAGGAACTGGCTCTCGTCACAGAGCACACAGGCCAGAGGCCGGCCCTCGCTGCTGGCGGCCCGGACGGCTTCCACCAGGTCCATGTCCGGCGGCACCAGCAGGTCGGCAGGGCGGCGGACGCCCAGACGGCTCACGAGGTCGCCGCTGCCCTTGGTGTCCACCTTCGGCTTGAGGATGAGCACCCGCATCCCCTGCTCCTCGTAGTTGTGGGCCACCTGCATCAGCGCGGTGCTCTTGCCGCTGTTCATTGCGCCGTAACGGAAATAAAGCTTTGCCATGTCGAAAAAGTCTCCTCATGAAAGGACTCTCTCAGCCAAAGCCTGACGGAGAGGGCCTGTATTATCGATAGTATGTGCTCAGTCCTGATTGCGCAGCCGGTAGCCCAGGCTCATCAGGCTGTCGCCGAGGTGGACGTTCTCCACCACCACGTCGGGGTAGGAGACAGACAGATCGTAGTGGGAGAAGTTCCAGAAGCCCTGAATGCCCAGAGCCACCAGACGGCCGCTGATCTCCTCTGCGCCGCTGCGGGGCAGACAGAGCACAGCCACCTCGGGGTGGTGCTCGGCGCAGAAAGCTTCCAGCTCATCAATGTGTAAAATCTGGATGCCGTTGATCTCTTTGCCCACCTCGTCGGGGGCGTTGTCGAAGGCGGCGATGAGCTTGTAGCCGTTGGTGTCGGTGGTGATGAAGCGGCTCACAGCCTTGCCCAGACGGCCGCAGCCGATGAGGATGGTGGGCAGGAGGTCGCCGTTGCCAAAGAGCAGATGCTCAAGGATGCTCAGCAGGTTTTCTACCGAGTAGCCGATGCCCTGACGGCCATTCACGTCGCCGATGCAGTTGAAGTCCTGCCGAACCTGAGAGGCAGTGGTACCCATCTGGGCGGCCAGCTCACGGGACGAGATGCTGGTGATGCCGTCGTTCTTCAGGGTGCGCAGGTAGCGATAGTATTTGGGCAGGCGCTTGATGACGGGCAGAGAAGCTTTGCCGGGAGTGTTCATAGGGGGGTCTCCTTTCTTTTTATCCGCAGCATTGCCGGGGAGAAGTGCGCAGCGGCAGGGTGCTCCGGCAAAAGATTTGTACTTTCTTGTACAATAATGATACATATTTGACAATCTTATCTCTAGTATAAAGTATACAGCGCGAAGACAGAATGTCAAACCATTTGGCACATTTTTTTGAGAAAGAAAAGAAATCTTTGCCGAAGTATAACCGGCAGGAATGCCGGACAAGCTGAAATGAAGCAAAAAGGAGGATACGCAGAATGTCACAGGAAGAGAAGAACATCCCCGTGGAGCAGCAGCGGCTGGAAAAAGAGCAGATCGAGGATATGGGCAGCGTTTACCGTACCCGGGGAGCTCACGCCATCCACTGCCTGACGGTCATCGGGCAGGTGGAGGGCCATGTGGAAGCGCCCCAGGGACAGAAGACCACCAAGTATGAGCACGTCATCCCCCAGCTGGTGGCCGTGCAGGAAGACCCCGCCATCGAGGGCCTGCTGGTCCTGCTCAATACGGTGGGCGGGGATGTGGAGGCGGGGCTTGCGCTGGCGGAGCTCATCGCCAGCATCTCCAAGCCCAGTGCGGCGGTGGTGCTGGGCGGCGGCCACTCCATCGGCATCCCGCTGGCCGTCAGCGCCCAGCGGAGCTTCATCGTGCCTACTGCCACCATGACGGTCCACCCCGTCCGCCATTCCGGCATGATACTGGGCGTGCCGCAGACTATGCGCTGGTTCGAGCAGATGCAGGAGCGCATCACCGGCTTCGTGGCGTCCCACAGCGGCATCTCGGAGAAGCGTTATACTGAGCTGATGATGCGCACGGGCGAGCTGGTCATGGACGTGGGTACCGTGCTGGATGGCCGAAAAGCCGTGCGGGAAAAGCTCATCGACGAGCTGGGCGGGCTGTCGGATGCGCTGGCATGGCTCTACCGAGAAATCGAGGGGAAATAAATTGCCATTTGACTTTTCCCGTGGTACAATGAAAGAATCGAGTAGTATCGAAAATCTTCCATCGTCACCGACAGAGCCGCCCTGAGCGCGCCCTGCTTCATTATATAAAATAAGGAACGGGTTTTAGGAAACATGGCAAAGAGAAAACGCAAGACCTCCGGGCGCAGCACAGCCTCGCGCCGCAAGAACCGGACACAGGACCGGATGCCTGCGGGGCTTATCACCCTGTTTGCGGGGCTGGTGCTCATGGCGCTGGCTTTCGTGCCGGGCAGTTCGGCCTGGCGCACGATGCACGATGTCCTGTTCGGCGTGTTCGGCTGCGGAAGCTTCGTGCTGGGCGCAGCGCTGTGCTATCTGGCTATCCTCTACACCCGGAGCGAAGACCTGCTGCCCCATATCGCCAAGCTTGCGCTGGGGCTCATCTTCGCCAGCGGCACGGTCATCGTCTTTTCTGACATCCCCACCGACCAGACCGCCGCGCAGATGACCGCTGCCTGTTATCATAATGGGATGAGCGCATGGCTCTCGGGCGGTGCGCTGGGCGCTGTGCTGGGCGGGACGCTCCTGCTGCTTTGCGGCAGA
>UMDQ01005362.1_pt1 | contig 10565 bp, 8 predicted proteins | sample 1964531 | NCBI WGS metagenome assembly UMDQ01 (sample SAMEA4835998, study PRJEB28245) | human gut metagenome | biome: gut microbiome; material: fecal sample | place: Denmark | collected 2008
TAAATTAATATATTACCTGAAACCCGCGCATCTAAAACGTAACATACCGTTTTGGATGCGCGGATTTTTGCGTGAAAGGGTTCGGGTGTCAAAAGGTGGTTTTTATTTTTTAACACCCGAACCCTTCCACATAACCCCTGCCATAGAAACTGGAAATATCTACTTGTAGAATCGCACATCATCCTCTGTTACAATGCAGATACGTCAAAATGAAACAAATATGTAATATTTACTTAACAAAAAGTAAATATCTGTAAATGGAGGATTTCTACATAATGAAAAAAAGAAACAAGATCGTAGCATTTTTACTGGCAGGAGTGATTGCAGCAGGACATGGCAGCGTGGTGTATGCGGCAGGGGATGGAAGTGTGGTGTATGAAGATGTGGCATGGGATCTGTGTGCGCTGAATGAAGAACGCATGAAACTGGAAGTACAGGAAAAAAATACAGACAATGATGCTGCTGGGAATGACCAAGCAGACATCGAAGAACGTGAATCACCGCAGAGTACATCTGAATATGCTGATATCGGTATCGCATCCGTGTTAAATTATGTGAATTTACGCGCGGAACCTTCCGTGGAAAGTGAGGCACTCGGAAAGCTGTACAATAACAGTGCGGCAACGGTGTTGGAAACAGTTTTGGATGAGGCAGGAGAGGAATGGTATCTGGTCAGTTCAGGTTCGGTGGAAAGCGCTTATGTGAAAGCGGAATATGTAAAGGTCGGGGATGAGGATCTGGCGCGGGGTGTCAGCACACGATATGCGACGGTAACGACTACGACGTTGTTTGTGCGTACCGAACCGGGAACTGAGGCATCCGTGCTTACCATGCTGCCGGAGGGCGAGGATGTGGTCGTCTATGATGCGCTGGATGAGTACGGGTGGTACCGTGTGTCGACGGAGGAAGGCTTAGGATATGTTTCGGGAGATTATGTGACGGTCCGGACGGAGTTTCGCGTGGCAGAGTCGAAGGAGGAAGAGAAAGAGAGATTAGAGCGAGAGGAGGCGGAGCGCCAGGCGGCAGCAGCCGCGGCGGAAGCGGCAAGAAAAGCACGCGAAGAGGAAGAGAGAAAGGCAGCGGAAGCAGCGAGAAAGACACAGGAAGAAGCGGCAAAAGCAATGGCACGGCAGCAGACACAAAATGCGCAACAAAAAAATGACAAAGTACAGGGAAGCAGTCAGGGGCAAAGCAGCAGTTCATTCGGCAGTAATACAACAGCGAAACCGCAAACAGTTTCCAATGGACAGGCAGTCGTGAACTATGCAGCTCAGTTTGTGGGAAATCCCTATGTTTATGGTGGCAGCAGCCTGACAAACGGAGCGGACTGTTCCGGATTTGTGATGAGCGTATATCAGGCGTTTGGAATCAGTCTGCCCCATTCTTCAAGTGCACTGCGCAGTGTTGGATATGGTGTCAGCTTAGACGCGATACAGCCTGGAGATATCGTATGTTACAGCGGACATGTGGGAATTTATGCAGGAAATAATACGCTGCTTCATGCAAGTTCTCCAAGTACCGGCATCAAGTACACGTCGCCTGTCACCTACCGCGAAATTCTGGCGATAAGAAGGATTTTCTAATGATCTATGGAAAAATATGGATGCGCAACCGATTGAAAAAAATTGTGAAGAATTTAAAAATAAAGGTAAAAAAAAGGGTAAATCATGTATTTTTGCACAAGTATAAATATGCATTTTTTACAAGAGAGAAAAATACATGTTAAAAATTTGTCATACCGTGTCGAAATAAAATCCAATATTGTCATTTTGCTGATAAATCAAGGAATATCAGGGATTTTTCATAAATTGACAAATGAAAAAAAATGTGCAATAATCAGCAAACTGATAAGAAAAAATAATGTTTTTTGTTTTCGATGTAGGAAGGAATGAGTCGAATGATTGAAAGAAAAATCAAATTATCTGACACAGAGGAAGTAAAGGATTTTGTGAATGCTGCCGGAAAATGTGATTTTGAAATTGATGTATGTTACAGCAGAGCAGTCATTGATGCAAAATCTTTGCTTGGAATGCTTTATTTAGGTGTTTGCAAGGAACTTACGATCAAGTATGGCGAAAAGGATGCACGTTTTGAACAGGTTGTTGGAAAATATGCAATAGCCTGAAGCAGAGATGCTGCCCATAGATCATGATTTATGGGACGATGTATAACAGAAGATAAAGGGATAGATGAAAAGACTGATTTATATATCTGGAAAGGTATGTGGAATCAGTCTTTTTTTGTGCTATAATCCATATATGAGCAAAAAGATTGAAAAGAACGAAAAAGGTGTCATAAAAATATCGGTCCGTGATCTGGTCGAATTTATCCTGCGGGAGGGCGATATCGACAACCGCCATGGACGCGGTGCTTCTGCGGAGGCGATGCTTGCCGGGGGAAGGATCCACAGAAAGATCCAGAAGCGGATGGGCAGCAATTACCATGCGGAGGTTCCATTGAAAATTGCAATCGAGGAAGACGAGTACCAGCTTGTGATTGAGGGACGTGCGGACGGGATTCTGATCGAGAGCGCGGAGGAAGAGATCACATTTGCGGATAATTTTAATCACATGACGATGCCAGAAGACTGCAAAGTCACGATCGACGAGATTAAGGGTATGTACATGAAACTTGATCTGTTAGATGATGCGGTCGGTGTACACCGTGCACAGGCGATGTGTTATGCCTATATCTATGCCCTGCAGCATGATCTTGCCACTATTTCAGTGCAGATGACGTACTGTAATTTAGATACCGAGGATATCCGGTATTTTCATTATGATTACACATTTGAGGAACTTGCGGTCTGGTTTGAGAAGCTGATCACCGAGTACAAAAAATGGGCTGATTTTCAGTTCGCATGGAAAAAACTGCGTCAGGCATCCATCAAACTGCTGCAGTTTCCATTTTCCTACCGGGAAGGGCAGAAGGAATTAGCAGCCGGTGTGTACCGCACGATCAGCAGAAAGAAGAATCTTTTTATCCAGGCGCCGACCGGAGCTGGAAAGACAATATCGACCGTGTTTCCGGCGGTCAAGGCGGTTGGGGAGGATTTAGCGGACAAGATCTTTTATCTGACGGCAAAGACGATCACAGGGACGGTGGCGCGGGAAGCATTTGAGCTTCTGCGTAAAAACGGATATCAGGCAAAAGTGCTTACAATCACGGCAAAAGAAAAGCTTTGCCTGTGTGAGGAGATGGAGTGCAATCCTGTCAACTGTCCATACGCAAAAGGGCATTACGACAGGGTCAACGATGCAGTTTTTTCGTTGCTGCAAAAGGAAGATATGATCACGAGAGAGGTGATCTTAGAACAGGCGAAGGAATACAATGTCTGTCCGTTTGAAATGTGTCTGGATACGGCGACATGGGTGGATGATATCATCTGTGATTACAATTATGTATTTGACCCGAATGTCTATCTGAAACGTTTTTTTGCGGATGGTACCACAGGAGATTACATTTTTCTGGTGGATGAGGCGCACAATCTGGTCGAGCGGAGCCGGGAGATGTACAGTGCCATTATATATAAGGAAGATTTTCTTTTGGCAAAGAAGATTTTAAAGAAATATGGTCAGGCAAAACTGATGCGGGAACTGGAAAAATGTAACCGCGTACTGCTCTCCTATAAGCGTGAGTGTGAGAAATATGTGATCTATGAATCAATTGGAAATTTTGCGTTTGATTTAATGAACGTGGCGTCGGATCTCGATGAATTTTTACAGAAAGCACCGGAGTTCCCGGAACGGAAAGATTTAAGTGAGTTTTATCTGAATCTGCGCAATTTTTTGAATATTTATGAACTGCTGGATGACCACTATGTCGTTTATGCGGAACACGAGCAGGATGGACGCTTTAAACTCAAATTATACTGTGTGGATCCGTCGAAAAACCTGCAGGAGCGTATCAACAAAGGGAATGCAACTATTTTCTTTTCCGCGACGCTGCTTCCGGTGGGCTATTATAAGAGCCTGCTCTCGACTGAAACGGATAATTATGCAGTTTACGCAAAGACGGCATTCCGGGAAGAACAGAAATTGCTGCTGCTCGGAAATGATGTGAGCAGCAAGTATACCAGACGAAGTGCAGGGGAGTTTGAGCGGATCGCTTCCTATGTAAAAAAGACGACAGATGCAAAAAAAGGAAATTATATGGTGTTTTTTCCATCCTACAAAATGATGGAGCAGGTCTGCGATGTCTTTCTGGAAAAATGCCAGTCAGATCCATCCTGTGAAACGGAAACGTTAATTCAGCAGCCTGGGATGAAAGAAGAAGAAAGAGAGTCTTTTTTACAGGCATTTTCGGAAGAATTATCGGGAGAGCGGAAAGGATCGCTGGCTGCATTTTGTGTGATGGGCGGTATTTTCGGGGAAGGGATTGACCTGAAAAATGAACAGCTGATCGGTGCGATTGTCGTCGGCACGGGACTGCCGCAGATCAGCAATGAGCGGGAGATCCTGATGGGATATTTTGAAAAACGGCTTGGTGCCGGATTTGATTATGCCTACCGGTATCCGGGAATGAACAAGGTGTTACAGGCGGCAGGAAGAGTGATACGGACGGTGGAGGATGTCGGAGTCATAGAACTTTTAGATGAGCGTTTCCTGCAGAGTGAATACCGTGCGCTGTTCCCAAGAGAATGGGAAAGGCAGACGGTATGCAGGATAGATACGGTGGAAAAGTATTTAGAAGAATTCTGGAACCGTTCTTAAGTCTGTGTCAGATCGTAGGCAGCAGTTTTAAGAATTCCTCGGTGGACTGTGAAACCGGGAGCGTCGGGTTGATGGCTGCGACCATCTGTCTCGATGGCAGTTTTTCCTTTGTTTTTACGATAAACAGATCTTTGGATTCCCGGCTTAAACAGTAATCCGGTATAAATGCGATACCAAGACCGATGCGCGCAAGGTCGATCAGAAGGTCGTTACTGCTAAGTTCGATCTGCGGGATCAGCTCAAGCTGATGCTGTAAAAACAGGTTGTGCAGGAACTGGCTCGTCGTACTTTTGCGGTCGAGCATGAGGATTGGGTACTGTTTCAGTTCCTCAAACGGGATCTCCTGCTGTTTCAGGTTAAAATATGCCGGGTTTGCAATGAATACGTCGGTAAAATTGCAGACGGTCTTCTGAATGTAGGAGTGATTCAGGTTCGAGTTCGGAAAGTTGGTCACGATCAGATCGACTTTTCCCTGATCGAGGAGATCCACGCAGCTAAGGGATGTCGCGTTCGTCACCTTGATCGGCACGTTCGGGAACTTTTTGTGGAACTGTTTTAAATAAGGTACTAAAAAGTAACGGCAGATGGTGTCGCTTGCACCGATGTGAAGCTGACCGAGTCCGAGACTGCCGGAGTCTAAAAGCTGGCTTTCACCGCGCTGAATCAGGTTCATTGCCGGTTCGATGTGTTTTAATAATACTTTTCCGGCAGGAGTGAGCTGTACTTTTTTCGTGCTGCGGATGAAAAGCGGCTGGTCTAACTTTTTCTCAAGCGTTTTGATCGACTGGCTGACCGCGGACTGGGAAATAAAAAGCTGCTTGCTTGCCTCGGAAAAACTTAAGGATGTTGCCACATAATAAAACACTTTATATAATTCGTAATTGATATCCATGAAGTCCTCTTTCTGCGGGCTGGCCGCATATCATTTGAATGAAGAATGTTAATAAAAATAACTATCATGATTATAAGACGTGCTTATAAATCTGTCAATAAAGACTGATAATGGGGATGCGTGAAAGCATTTCCCAATGAAAGAAAATGATTCAGGAGTAAAAATAAGAACATGTCTGCAACAAAGCAGATATAATTCATGACAATAAAATGCTCGCAGAGTGTGCATTCTATTATTTATAGAAATATTAATAAAATTAATAAATAAGATTAAATATATTAATTATGCTTATTTTATAACCTATGTTATACTTTGAAAAGACAAATGGAAACTGAGAATGGAGGTTACCACATGAGCAGTGTAAAACGTGTATATGTTGAGAAGAAACCGGAATATGCAGTCCGGGCAAAAGAATTGCAGTCTGAAATCAGAAGTTATCTTGGAATCAGTGGTGTGACGAAGGTGCGCGAGCTGATCCGTTATGATATTGAAAATATTTCCGGGGAAACTTATAAAAAAGCCTTAGTAACCGTTTTTTCCGAACCGCCGGTAGACGATATTTATGAGGAAGAGTTTGATTTAAACGGAGCAAGAACATTTTCCGTAGAGTTCTTACCGGGACAGTTTGACCAGAGAGCAGATTCCGCAGAACAGTGCGTGAAATTATTAAACGAAGAGGAAGAGCCGATCATCCGCACTGCAGTGACTTATGCGATCGATGGTACAATCAGTGACGAAGAGTTTGCAGCGATCAAAAAACACTGCATCAACCCGGTCGATTCCAGAGAGACAGGCTTAGAGAAACCTGAGACTTTAGTGCAGAGTTTCCCGGAGCCGGAGGATGTTAAGATCTTTGACGGTTTTCGTGATACGCCGGAGGCTAAGTTAAAAGAGTTATACGATTCATTGAATCTTGCGATGACATTCAAAGACTTTTTACATATCCAGAATTATTTTAAGAACGATGAAAAACGCGATCCGTCCATGACGGAGATCCGTGTGTTAGATACCTACTGGTCTGATCACTGCCGTCATACCACATTCTCCACAGAACTTAAAAATGTGGCATTTGATGACGGTTATTACTGCGCGCCGATGAAAGAGACTTATGAGGATTACTTAAATACCCACAAGAACCTGTATGCAGGACGCAGCGATAAGTTTGTATGTCTGATGGATCTTGCCCTGATGGCAATGAAACGTCTGAAAAAAGAAGGAAAGTTACAGGATCAGGAAGAGTCCGATGAGATCAATGCATGTTCCATCGTTGTTCCGGTAGAAGTAGACGGAAAGACAGAGGAGTGGCTGGTTAATTTCAAAAATGAAACACACAACCATCCGACCGAGATCGAGCCGTTTGGTGGTGCCGCTACCTGTCTTGGCGGTGCGATCCGTGACCCGTTGTCAGGACGTACCTATGTTTACCAGGCAATGCGTGTGACCGGTGCCGCAGATCCGACGGTTCCTGTTTCCGAGACGATCTCCGGAAAACTTCCACAGAAAAAACTGGTGAGAGAAGCAGCACACGGATACAGCTCTTACGGTAACCAGATCGGTCTTGCAACCGGATACGTCAAAGAAGTTTACCATCCAAACTATGTGGCAAAACGTATGGAGATCGGTGCGGTCATGGGTGCTGCTCCAAGACGTGCCGTACAGAGACTGACCTCTGATCCGGGTGACATCATCATTTTACTTGGAGGAAGAACCGGACGTGACGGTATCGGTGGTGCCACAGGTTCTTCAAAAGCGCACAACACAGAGTCCACAGCAGTCTGCGGTGCCGAGGTACAGAAAGGTAACCCGCCGACAGAACGCAAGATCCAGCGCCTGTTCCGCCGTGAGGAAGTTGCCCATATCATCAAAAAATGCAACGATTTCGGTGCGGGCGGTGTGTCTGTAGCAATCGGTGAGCTTGCAGACGGACTTCGCGTACAGCTTGACAAAGTGCCGAAGAAATATGCCGGATTAGACGGAACAGAACTTGCAATCTCAGAATCCCAGGAGCGTATGGCAGTTGTGGTATCTCCTTCGGATGTCAAGACCTTCTTAGGCTACGCAGCGGAGGAAAACTTAGAGGCAGTGGAAGTTGCCGTTGTAACGGAGGAGCCGAGACTTGTTTTAGAGTGGAGAGGCAAAGAGATCGTAAATATCTCCCGTGCCTTCTTAGACACCAACGGTGCGCATCAGGAGACCAACGTTGCAGTGGATATGCCGGTACCGGAGGATAATTACTTAAATAAGATCTCTACACCAAAAGTTGCAGATGCGGTTGCGAAAAACGATATGAAGGCAGCATGGCTTGCAGAGCTGGCTGATTTGAATGTCTGCTCCCAGAAAGGTCTTGTGGAGATGTTTGACGGTTCCATCGGAGCAGGAAGCGTTTTCATGCCATTTGGTGGAAAATATCAGCTCACAGAAACACAGTCCATGGTGGCAAAACTTCCGGTTGCACATGGAAAATGTGATACCGTAACCATGATGGCATATGGTTTTGATCCGTATTTAGCAAGCTGGAGCCCGTACCACGGTGCGATCTATGCGGTATTAGAGTCCTTATCAAGAATCGTGACCGCAGGTGGTGATTATAAAAAGATCCGTTTTACATTCCAGGAATACTTCCGCAGAATGAACGAGGATCCGAAGCGCTGGAGCCAGCCATTTGCAGCACTTCTCGGAGCTTACAATGCACAGATCGGTTTTGGACTTCCATCTATCGGTGGAAAAGATTCCATGTCAGGAACGTTTAATGATATTGATGTACCGCCGACACTGGTTTCCTTTGCAGTGGATGTGGCAAAAGAGCAGGATATCATCACACCGGAGTTAAAGGCAGCAGGAAATGAACTGTTATACTTTACAATCGACAAAGACGAATATGACGTGCCGGTTTACGCACAGGTCATGAAACTTTATGATGCGGTTCATGTATTGATCCAGAAAGGTGCGATCGTTTCCGCATATGCGCTTGACGGAAAAGGTCTTGCAGCAGCACTTGCAAAGATGGCATTCGGTAACAAACTTGGCGTGACAGTAGATACCGATGTGACAACTGATACACTGTTTGCTCCGGGCTTTGGTAATATCGTGGCAGAAGTTCCGGCAGGCAAGACTGCAGAAGTTTACGAGGCACTGCAGAATGCAGGTTTATCTGCAAACGTAAAGAGAGCAGGTGCTGTCAATGAGGAAGCAGCATTTATCTGTGGCGATATGAAACTTGCGATCGATGAGGCATTGAACGCATGGACAGGCACATTGGAGAAAGTATTCCCGACTCGTGCAACCGAAGATAAAGAGGAAGTAAAGACAGATCTTTATCATGCAGATTCTGTTTATGTATGCAAACATAAAGTGGCAAGACCGACCGTATTTATTCCGGTATTCCCGGGAACCAACTGCGAGTACGACAGTGCAAAAGCGTTTGAGCGCGCAGGTGCGGATACGATCGTAAAAGTATTTAAAAACTTAAATGCTGAGGACATCCGTGAGTCCGTAGATGAATTTACCAAGGCAATCGACCAGGCACAGATCATCATGTTCCCGGGTGGATTCTCCGCCGGTGATGAGCCGGAAGGATCTGCAAAATTCTTTGCAACCGCATTCCGCAACGCAAAGATGACAGAGGCAGTTATGAAACTGTTAAATGAGAGAGACGGTTTAGCCCTTGGTATCTGTAACGGATTCCAGGCACTGATCAAATTAGGACTGGTACCTTACGGTGAGATCCGCCCACAGGCAGCAGATTCCCCGACACTGACCTACAACACGATCGGACGTCATATCAGCAAGATGGTATACACTAAAGTTGTCACAGACAAGTCCCCGTGGTTAGCACAGGCGGAACTTGGAAAAGTTTACTGCAACCCGGCATCCCACGGAGAGGGACGCTTTGTTGCACCGAAAGAATGGCTTGATAAACTGTTTGCAAACGGTCAGGTTGCAACACAGTACGTCAATGAGGCAGGTGTTCCGACCATGGACGAAGAGTGGAACGTCAATGGTTCCTACTGTTCCATCGAGGGTATCACAAGCCCGGATGGACGTGTGCTCGGCAAGATGGCTCATTCCGAGAGACGTGACAGAAGCGTGGCAATGAACATTTACGGAGAACAGGATCTGAAGATCTTTGAGTCCGGTGTGGCTTATTTTAAATAAGAGAAAATATTAAAAGGGAAGAGATATTTATTCTCCTTGGACAATTTTAAAAGATCTCACAGAAAGGAAAATCAAAAAATCCTTTCTGTGAGGTCTTTTTATCCATGTTAATGTTTATTGGTGAAATGAGAAATCTATAAAAATAGATTTACCATGTCATTTTATCCGGGCTTTCCCCATTCCGTTCCCATGTAGGACGGTAATTTTTATCACCTGTTTTATACCCTTTTGTCAGCGTGCAGAATTCGCCGTTATCTGCCGGGCATCCCTCGCAGCCGCGGATCTCAAGATTGGTTCCCTGATATGCACCGTGGTTTGGTTTGTGCCAGGTTCCCTGTATGTAAATGCTTTTACGTACTTCATCGCCGCTTGCAAGATAGATGCCTTCGCATAAATCTTCCTGACAAAATACCTGTGGTCGTTCGTAGTTTTTCATAAAAATACACCCTCCATTCTTGAATCTGTATGTCCGCTTTCAGCATACTATTGTATAGGTTCCGGGTACATGGATAAATGTGTCATTTTTTATTCAGGTGTATTTTTTTATAAAAAAATCTAAAAAGTGAAACCTTTCATAAAAAAGTGTTCTCTCTTAAATAGAATCGATAAAACAAGAAGGAGAGCGGTATTATGAAAGGAAAAACAAAAAAGCTTCAGTATTCAAAAGATAAAAACTTTAAGAGTGGTGTGAAGAAAGTGACTGTAAATAAAAAAGGTACAGCAAATACCACAATAAAAGGATTAAAGTCAAAGAGTACTTATTATGTACGCGTGGCGTCTTATAAGAAAGTAAGTGGCAAAACTTA
>UMDQ01039535.1_pt1 | contig 10488 bp, 4 predicted proteins | sample 1964531 | NCBI WGS metagenome assembly UMDQ01 (sample SAMEA4835998, study PRJEB28245) | human gut metagenome | biome: gut microbiome; material: fecal sample | place: Denmark | collected 2008
TCACGCATGGAACGTATCGACGCAATACACACATACTTTTTGGAACGGCGCGAAACTAACAGATCGCCTTTCTTACAATAACGACGATATCAACTATTTTGGGACGGAAGCCCTCAACTATCTCGAAAGTGATGATCCGATCTATGATCATTATTATATGAAAAACGGCCAGAAAAAATATATCTGTTTGGACAGTGTATATCTTTCTTTCCCGCTTCGCTTCTCCCATATAGCCAAGACGGTAGCCAATACGCTCGAGCTAAGCGGTAAATTCAGGACGGGTGAGATAAAGCATACGTATATGGGAGGTTACTCTTTCGTCGCCTTGAATCGTACCAGCTATTCGGGCTATAATTTAGGAGATGATGTTCAGGGTCCCGGCCTTTATTCGCATGTATCCGTTTATGATCCGCATAGCATGGGATATATGACCAGCAAATTCTCGAAAGCAACGGTTACGCATCATTATTCCAACAGCCTTTATCTTCAAGATATGGTTGAGTTCAACGAGCAATGGAAGGTATTAGCCGCTCTACGTTACGACTTTTTCCGTTATATGTCCGCCAGCGCTACAACTCCTACCGGACGACGTGAGTATGAGGAACATTCAAGCTTCAATATGATAAAGAATAAGGCGTTGACTTATCGTTTCGGAGCGGTCTATCTGCCCCATCCGAATACATCCATTTATGCTTCTTTCGCTTCTTTCTTCAAACCGATCCGTACGTTCTATCAAGATAATGTCGTTTATGTAGGAGGTGATGGAAATCGTTTCGAGCCTGCTCGAAATGAGGAAGTATTTAAGCCGGAGAAAGGATACCAAGCCGAGGTGGGTCTTAAATATCAATTGAACAATATATTAAGTGCCAATGCCAGCTTGTTCTATATCCGGAAGATGAACAGTACGGCTACGTTGACCAACAACTATCAAGTGGAGGTAAACGGCGAGACTACCACGATGAGCGTAATCGGACAGGTGGGTGTACAAGATTCCAAAGGTTTTGATTTTGATGTCACTCTTTCTCCGGTAAGCACGTTAGCGCTGACGATCGGTTATGGATTGAACGACTCCAAGATCCGGGAGATGAAAGAAATAAAGGATCCGGAATTAATCGAGGCTATCTATGGCAATAACCCGGATGAGACAAAGCAACAATTGAATAGCCAAGAAGGAAACTGGCAGAGCAACGTACCGAACCAGACTTTCTACGCATACGGCAGTTATACCATCCCTCGGGGTGTCTTGAAGAATCTGGAATTTCACTTGAGTAGCAGTTATACCGGTAAAGTATACCGTAATACGTCAAACAATTCTTGGTTCGATCCGTATTGGGTAACCGATTTCGGTATGTCTTATTTGTTGAACAACAATATCCACCTAACGTTCAACTTGAATAACTTGTTTGACAATAATTATTATAATCAAGCGCTCGGACAACAGATGGTGCCAAGCATGCCTCGCAATTTCCAAGTGGCTATCTCCTATACATTATAATATATAGAACATACGCTCATGAATCTATTGACAAAGATCATGCAATTTATACACAGGATACTGGGCACGGCGCTCAGTATCCTGTTCCTCGTTTGGTTCCTATCGGGATTGGTAATGATCTACCATACGTTCCCGCGAGCGGATCGGACCGATAAACGGGCGAAGATGGATATTCTCTCTCCGGAGAATCTTCCTTCGTTAGACCAGATAGAGAAACGTTTACCGCAGAACGAGCGGATAAGCCATGTTACCTTAAACAGCTATTTGGGACAAACTGTTTTTCATCTCCGGACGGAGAAAGGGAGCTATGATATTCCTGCCGACTCGACGGAAAGATTACCCGTAATCGACTGGAATCATATCCAACGTGTGGCATCACTATGGGATACCTCTTCCATAGCGAAGGTAGATTCCTTGTACACCTTGGACCAATGGATTCCATTCGGTCGTTTAAAAGAGGAATTTCCGATCTATAAATTCCATTTCGCCGATCCGGAACGACATGAATTATACATATCCTCTAAATCCGGGGAGGTTTTGCAATATACGGATAAAAACAGTCGTTTCTGGGCTTGGCTCGGGGCGATCCCTCATTGGGTCTATTTCACTTCCTTGCGGCAAGACGCTGAATTATGGATAAAGGTAGTTGTCTGGTTATCCGGCATTGGATGCGTTATGTGTATCGCCGGGATCTATTTAGGAATACGGGATTTCCGGTTAGCGAGGAGACGTCATTTGATTTCCCCTTATAAGAAGTTCTGGTATAAATGGCATCATATTCTTGGGGTGTTATTCGGTTTATTTGTCCTCACCTTCTGCTTTAGTGGTATGATGTCTTTGGCTCGTGTACAGGATTGGGGGTTGAAAGCCAAGCTCGATATAAACCCGGTTCAAGAACTGCGGAAGATGGCTCCTTCCCCACTCGATTATCCGTTGGATTACAGGGCGGTCATACAAGCCTATCCCGGCCAGATCCGTCAATTGGAATGGAGTAGTTTTGGTGATATACCCTTTTACATCGTACAAACAGACACGAAGGATATTGTCGTGAACGCAAATAAGAGTGACGGGATATCTTTATTGAACCTGCGACCGGAAGAAATCCGTTCCGTATTGTCTCAGATACATGGTATCGGGACCACGGCTGATATCAAACTGTTGGATGCTTATGATACGTATTATATCTCACGAAAAAGGAATTTAGAACTCCCGGTCTGGAAAGTATCTATTCAAGACGTGGATAATAGTTGTTATTACATTAATCCCCGTAATGGACAATACCGTTATGTAAATACGCCGTCTCGTTGGAACCATTGGATGTATCCGGCATTGCATAGCTTGAATCTGAAATTCTTGGTAGATCATCCGGTCTTATGGAATATCGTGATGTGGGGAACCATGTTGGGAGGCACGTTCGTTTCCTTATCCGGTGTATGGCTTGCGATAAAATATATCAGGCGAAAAGCGAGAAGAAAGAAGTAAAGCCTGTATATTTGTATTATATTTATTGAGAACATTGTATTATAAAATAGATTTGAATGAATAAAGGCAAGATTATAGTCGCCGGAATCGGCCCCGGTAGCGAGGCCGATATAACGCCTGCGGTTTTGGCCGCTATCCAAAGTTCGGATGTCATCATAGGATATAAATATTATTTCTGTTTTATCACCCACTTGCTTCGTGAGGGAACGGAATGTATAGATACAGGTATGAAACGTGAGCAAGCTCGTGCCGAGCAAGCTTTCGCTTATGCGAACGAGGGAAAGACGGTTTGTGTGATCAGTTCCGGTGACGCCGGCATTTATGGTATGACTCCTCTGATTTATGAGATGAAGAAAGAATCCGGAAGCGAGATCGAGATCGAGTCGTATCCGGGCATCAGCGCTTTCCAGAAAGCTGCGTCCTTGCTTGGCGCTCCTATCGGACATGATTTCTGTGTGATTTCCCTCTCAGACTTGATGACTCCTTGGGAACGGATCGAGAAACGGATTCGTGCGGCGGCCATGGCCGATTTTGTTACGGCGATCTATAATCCGAAAAGCGAGGGACGTTATTGGCAACTCTATCGCTTAAAAGAATTGTTCCTGCAAGAACGTAAGCCGGAGACTCCGGTCGGTTATGTACGTCAGGCCGGACGGGAGGAGCAAGAAGTTTCCGTCACTACGCTCGCTGATCTGGACCCCGAGCGGATCGATATGTTTACGGTAGTCTTGATCGGAAACTCACAAACATATCTTTCCGGGAATCATATGATCACTCCCCGGGGATATTATGGCGAGGTCAAACAGAAGAAAAGTGATACGGGTATCGGACAGGACATCATGATCCGTAGTTTCCGTACGATCGAGAAGGAATTGAAAAACCAAGAGATCCCGTTGGATAAGAAATGGGCGTTACTCCATGCCATTCATACGACGGCCGATTTCGATATGGAAAATATCCTGTATACGGACCCGGACGCTGTCTCTACATTATATAATAAGATCAGCGGCGGGGAAGTTCGTACGATCATCACCGATGTCACGATGGCTGCTTCAGGCATTCGTAAGGGAGCTTTGCGACGTCTGGGTGTCGAGGTGAAATGCTACCTTCAAGACGAGCGGGTCGCTGAGATGGCTTCGAGCAAAGGAATTACCCGTACCCAAGCCGGTATTCGCCGGGCCGTGGAAGAGCATCCGACCGCCCTGTTTGTCTTCGGGAACGCTCCGACCGCCCTTATGGAATTATGCGATTTAATACGTAAAGGTAAAGCGACTCCGGCAGGTATTATTGCGGCTCCGGTAGGTTTTGTACATGTGCAGGAATCCAAACATATGGTGAAACCTTTTATCAGTATACCGAAACTAATCGTGGAAGGTCGTAAAGGAGGTAGTAATTTAGCGGCTACGCTAGTGAATGCCATTCTTTGTTTCAATGACGCGAAACAACTAAAGCCGGGAAGAGACGTATGAACCGATTTTATGTCATAGGGCTGGATGATAATATGCGGCAATACTTTCCGCCGGAGGTATTGGAAATAATCTCGTCCCACCGGGTATTCTCCGGAGGCGTGCGGCATCATGAGATCGTACGTTCGCTCTTGCCCGAGAAAGCGGACTGGATCGATATAAAAGTTCCGTTGGACGAGGTCTTCGATCGCTATCGTTCGTACGACGGTCGGGAAAGCATCGTTGTATTCGCTTCCGGAGATCCTTTGTTTTTCGGATTCGCCGTTACGATTCAGAATCGATTGCCGGATGCGCAGATCCGCCTGTTCCCTTCATTCAACTCCTTGCAACTCTTGGCGCAGAACCTGTTGATGCCTTACCACGATATGCGGATCGTCTCCCTTACCGGACGGCCTTGGCACGAGTTCGATCGAACCTTGATCGAAAGCGCTTCTAAGATAGGCGTGCTCACGGATCGGGAACATACGCCTACGACCATCGCCCGCCGGATGCTGGAATACGGCTACGATAATTATACCATGTTTGTGGGAGAACGGTTAGGAAATACCGAACGGCAGAGCATCCGCCAATTCAGTATACAAGCCGCGGCAATGAATAATTTCGTTCATCCGAATTGCTTGATTCTCCGGAAAGAGCGTGACGGGCATTCCCGTAAGTTCGGCCTGCCGGATTCCGCTTTCGAGCATTTGAACGGACGGGAGAAGATGATAACCAAAATGCCGATCCGTTTGTTATCTTTAAGCATGCTGGATCTGATAAACCGGGAACGTTTTTGGGATATCGGCTTTTGTACGGGTTCTGTCTCGATAGAGGCTAAATTGCTGTTCCCGCATTTGCATATCACGAGTTTTGAGATCCGGGAAGAGGGACGAAAGTTAATGACTGAGAATTGTCATCGTTTTGGGACTCCGGGTATCGAGGCTATAATCGGAGATTTCTTATCGGTGGATTTATCAGCGTTGGAGGCTCCGGATGCAATCTTTATCGGCGGACATGGCGGGAAATTAGTGGAGATCCTTATGGTAGTTTCCAAAAAGATGAAAGAGAGCGGTGTCATCGTCTTCAACTCCGTATCCGACGAAAGCAAAGCGCTTTTAGAGGAAGCGGTCCGCCAAACCGGTCTTCGGATATCCGCCCAAACCCGTATCACGATTGATGATTTTAATACGATTACCGTGAATGTTATTTATAAATTATGAGTACAATATCAATTATTCCAATATCCGATAGCAGCCGGGTGCTTGCTGAGCGAATTTTAGCCTCTTATCCCGAGGCGAAGATCTTACCATTCGGCTCTTTCTCAAAAGAGGTTTTTCACGAATCCAGTAGTTTGGTATTTATAGGAGCGATGGGAATTTGCGTACGCAGTATCGCTCCCTTCGCGGAAGATAAGCATACTGATCCTGCCGTGGTTTGTATAGACAGTACCGGTAAATATGTGATTCCGGTCTTATCCGGACATATCGGTGGTGCGAACGACCTTTCCAAGGAATTGGCAAACCTATTAGGAGCCGAGGCAATTATTACGACACAAAGCGATAATACGAACCTATGGCCGCTCGACACGCTGGGGAAGAAATACGATTGGACCTTGATCGCCAAAGATAGCAATGCTGCCATCTCTACCTTTGTCAACGGAAAACCGACAGCGTTACTCCTTGATATACGAGATAAGGGAACGGATTATCTAGAGCGTACGGCCCCACCTCATGTCTCTATCTTCTATTCCTTCGAGGCGATACCGCAGCAAGACTATGAGTTATTGATGATCGTCAGTCCCAAACAATACGATACATCCATCCATACGATCACCTATATCCCGAAAGTCCTCCACCTAGGAATGGGTTGCCGCAAGGATATGCAAGGCGATCCTACGGTCGTTTACGAACATATTAAAGATGTATTGCGTGATAAACGCCTGTATCCGGAGGCCTTGGCGGATGTAAATACAATCGATTTGAAGAAATGCGAACCGGTGCTGACATTACTGGCTTATGGAGTTATGGAATGCCCTTTCCACACCTATACATCGGAGGAGCTGAAAGATATCCCGGTACCCAATCCCTCTGAGAAAGTACTGGAGGTAACCGAATCCCCAAGTGTATCGGAAGCTTCCGCCATTTATGCGGCTCATGGCGGTCCGCTTTTGGTCGAGAAGCAAAAAGCGGATTTAGGGAAAGGAAATGAATATACCTTTGCCGTAGCGTTAGATCGGACGGCCTGCCGCAAGGGACATATCGAGATCGTAGGAGCCGGTCCCGGCGATCCGGACTTGATCTCTATCCGCGGACGGCAAATGTTGGAGAAAGCGGATTTGATCCTGTATGCAGGAAGCCTCGTCCCGAAAGAACTTACCTTATGCGCGAAGGCAGGCGCTACGGTGCGAAGCTCGGCGGATATGAATCTGGAAGAACAGTTCGCGTTGATGAAAGAGTTTTATGATAAAGGATTGTTTGTCGTTCGTTTGCACACGGGCGATCCTTGCATTTATGGAGCTATTCAAGAGCAAATGAATTACTTTGATCAATACGGGATGGATTATCATATCACTCCGGGTATCTCCTCTTTCCAAGCCGCCGCCGCCGCTCTTTATTCTCAGTTCACGATTCCGGAGAAAGTACAAACGATCATCCTCACTCGTGGCGAAGGACGTACGCCCATGCCTGAGAAAGAGCAACTGCACAAACTGGCTCAAAGCCAAAGTACGATGTGTATCTTTTTAAGCGCCGGTGTCGTAGAGAAGGTCCAAGAGGAATTATCGCGACACTACGCCCCAACCACTCCGGTAGCCGCTTGCTATAAATTGACATGGAAAGACGAGCGGATCTACCGCGGGCAATTGAAAGATCTCGCCAAGATCGTAAAAGAGAATCATCTTACGTTGACGACATTACTTGTCGTCGGGGATGCCATCGATAACCGCAAGGGCCTATCCCGCTTGTATGCGGATGAGTTCAAACATCTTTTCCGTAAGTAATGATACTGATTCTTGGAGGAACGACAGAAGGCCGTGTGGCTGTGCGGGTAGCGGACGAGGCAGCCGCTACCTATTACTATTCTACGAAAGGAACTTTGCAATCCATTGAATGCGCTCATGGAATCCGTTTGACCGGAGCCATGAATGCGGAGGAAATGGAGTGTTTTTGTCGTGACCACGCAATTAAGCTATTGATCGATGCGGCACACCCTTTCGCTCAAGTGTTACACCAAACGATCGAAAAAGTATCGAAATGTTTACGGATACCGGTGATCCGTTACGAACGTCGGTATCCACCTCGTGGTGAGGACTTGATTTGGTGCGATAGTTATGCAGACGCAATTCGCCAAATGGAAAACAAAGGTATCCAACGGCTACTTGCCCTCAGTGGCGTGAACACCCTTGCCCCGCTCCGTCCTTATTGGCGATCGCATACCACTTGGTTTCGTATATTGGAGCGGGAGGAATCTTTGTCGTTGGCCGAGAAGCAGGGCTTCCCCCAAGAACGTCTGGTTTTCTATCGAGAAGGTGAGGATGAGTTAAAGTTGTTGGAGCAACTCCATCCGGATGCGATCTTGACAAAGGAAAGTGGTTTCTCCGGCTATTTTACGGATAAAGTGAACGCTGCCCGCCAATTCGGAATACCAGTATTTGTCGTGAAGCGTCCCGCATTACCGGAAACTTTCTACCGAGTGTATGGTGAAGACGGATTGCGCAAACAAATCGAACGCCTATTACCCGAATTCTTTCCCTTGAAAAGCGGATATACGACCGGAGCTTGTGCTACCGCCGCCGCAAAAGCCGCTTTATTGGCCTTATTATCAAGGAAGGAACAAACAGAAAGCCAGATAACATTACCCTCGGGAGAACAGATAACGTTGCCGGTAGCCTATACCGAATGGGCCGGGTGTTCCGCCACCTGTACCGTGATCAAGGAGTCTGGGGATGATCCGGACGTGACGAATCATAGCCGGATCCGGGTTACTGTTCAATTATCTCTCGATGCATCCGGTTGTGCCATCGCCGTGGCAGAGTCGTGCCACGGTGATGGCACAGCTGTGCCAAGCCGATGGCACAAGCGTGCCACGGTAATGGCACAAGAAGAATATTGTCAAGAAACAGAAAGCGACGATACGGAAAGAGTCATCTTCCAAGCAGGTGAAGGAGTCGGAACCGTGACCCTTCCGGGACTCGGCTTGAAAGTCGGCGGCCCGGCTATAAACGCCACGCCCCGTAAGATGATCCGGCAAGAGCTGATTCCACTCCTGCCCTCACCCGATTCCGTCGCTATTGTCACGGTCTCGGTTCCCGGTGGCGAGGAGTTGGCGAAACGTACCTTCAATCCGAAACTTGGAATTATCGGGGGAATCTCTATTATCGGGACATCCGGAATCGTGCGTCCTTTCTCATCGGACGCTTTTATCGCCTCGATACGGAAAGAAGCCAGTGTCACCAAAGCGATAGGTTGCGAGACGTTGGTTATTAATTCCGGGGCGAAGAGTGAACGCTACCTTCGGAGCTTATACGCTTCTTTGCCTCCACAATCATTCGTCCATTACGGGAACTTTATCGGAGAGACGCTAAAGATCGCTGCCGATTTAGGTTTCAAGCAGGTTATCTTAGGCATCATGATCGGCAAGGCGGTGAAACTTGCGGAAGGTTTCCTTGATACACACAGCAAAAAAGTCGTCATGAACAAAGGCTTCCTTCAAGATGTAGCGAAAGAAGCGAAATGCGAGGAGGCGACCGTAGATGCAATAAATCGGATTACGTTGGCCCGTGAATTATGGGAGCTTCTTACGGAAAAAGAACAAAATCGTTTCTTCCCATTACTTTTACAAAAATGTAAATCGTATTGCGCTCCTATCCTTCCCGACGGCGAACTAACCTTGCTGTTAATATCCGAAGAGGGCAAGGTCTTGTACCAATCTTAGCTGTAGAAACGCAGCACGCACGCTACGTCTCTACACCCCCCAGACTGTAATAGCATTTCTTTTTAGCTGTTTATTCTTTTTTATTAGGGATTCTTTAAGAATACATATTAGGAGGATTTCGTACTTTTGCCCTCTAAATATTGATTAAAATAATGTTTAGATATCTTTTAATTTATATGGCCTGCCTTCTATTCGCCTTTTCCGTAAAGGCGCAAGGTATTTCCAATGACACGATTCCGAAAGAAGTGCTGATGCTGGACGGTAAGCCTATGACCGAAAAGCAAATACAACGTTATCATAAACAATTACATAAAGACTCCATACGGGCCAACAAAAGGATCTGGTGGTCTATCCTTGGCGGACCGTCTTACACGCCGGAAGCCTCCTTTGGCGTAGGTGGCGCGGTTTTGGCTAGCTTTCGCTTAAACAAGAATGATACGATATCCCAGCGATCGTTTATCCCTGCGGGATTTAACATCACCTTAAATGGGACGTTCGTTTTTGCCGGTGCCGGCACCTTATTCTTCAACGAGAATCGCTTCCGTATTTATATCAGTTACGGTTATCGGAACGAACCTTCGCATTATTTCGGGAAAGGCTATGAGACGATTGAGCAAATCGAGAAGAGTGACTCGACAACGAAATTCCACAAGAGTTCTTTCCAACTATATCCCCGTTTCGTATGGGAAGTTAGGCCTCATTTATATACGGGTCCTCTTTTTGATATTAATTTCAGCAAATCAGATGATATCAACCCGGTGATGGCCGAAGATCCTTATTTCAATAAGTTCAAACGAGATTATGTCAATATCGGTGTCGGCGGCTTGATTCAATACGATACACGAAATGACGTGGCGACCCCAAGTTCCGGTATGTTACTAAGCGCGATCGCTAAAGTGTATGGAAAGTATTTAGGCGGTGCATATAATTATGAGATGTTCGAGTTAGAATACCGCCAGTTCCAGCAAGTATTTCGTCCTCGTAGCACCTTGGCATGGATCGCCAAGACACAAATCGGTGTGGGAAACGTTCCTTTTACGGAGCTTCCTTCGTTTGGCTCTCCTTTCGATCTTCGCGGATATTATTGGGGGAAGTACCGTGACAAGACCATGGCGTATGGGATTCTGGAGTATC
>UMDQ01039700.1_pt1 | contig 10355 bp, 12 predicted proteins | sample 1964531 | NCBI WGS metagenome assembly UMDQ01 (sample SAMEA4835998, study PRJEB28245) | human gut metagenome | biome: gut microbiome; material: fecal sample | place: Denmark | collected 2008
ATTAGGATATTGGAGTAATGGATATAATTACTATGATCTTTACTTTGCAGAAGAGACTTTATATCAAAAAGACACTGGAGAGTATTTTTTAGTTGGATGTGGTGGAGCAATGAGTTCTTACTCAGAGTTTGATGAAGACTTTAGATGTGGTAGCACAATCTTTATTCCGTTTACAGAAGAAGAAGCGAAAAAATGGGTAATGGATCGTTTAGACGCAGACACCTACATTACTTTGTTTGGTAAAATTGAAGAATAATTTGTACACGCAAAAGATTAGCAAAGATTAGTAAAGACCAGCAAAGACTGTCAAACGATAGTCTTTGCTAAACCAATCTGTTCTAAAGCCATCTGTTGCCCCTTGGCTACGCATAACTCTAACTTTGCTAAAGCCATCTATTACTCCTAGTCATCTATTACCCATAACTATCACTTCTTCTTCCTATTTTAGCTATCACTTTTCTTCCTGTTTTAGTTATCACTTCTTTTTTCAAACTCTTCTTCCTGCTTTAGCATCACTTTTTCTAATGCTGTTGTAATTTGCTGTTTAGCAAGTTCTTGCTTTTTACTAAGCTCCTTTTCCTGCATCATAAGTTCATTGTGGTAAATCTTCCAGCTTTCTTTTTCACTTGTACAGTAACGTCGGCATTCAGAATTAATTGTTCGGCAATTCTCATTAATTCTGTATTTCCAAACAGGTTTTCCCATTAACTGCGTTACCCTTCCTTCACTAAGGGTTGCCGGATTAATGCAAACTAATTCGCCCTCTTCTGGTTGTGCGAAAGTATTTTTTCCATTGCACGCCCAGACTTTTATTATACTTCCTTCAATTTTATTATCTTTTCGCCATTGCGTGATTTCTTTTGATGTATTTGGAATCTCACCTGAAACATTTAAAAACTTTTCTGATTTGTTCATTTTATCTCCCCTTATTTCCTTTCTTGGCTAAAGCGTCGCTACGCTAAAGCCCACTAAATTAAATGGGTTAAATTAAAAGTGGTGCTAAGCGATTAAACTTAGCACCACTGGAATTTTAGTCTTAAATTTACTCAAGACTTAACTGAATTATTAAAACTGCATCTTTTACTTTCTTGTAATTAAAGCTTCTTGTACAGTCGATTGATTCTAAATCTCCTTTGTCTGTAACTTCTAATTTAATTTCATAGCCAGAATAGCTACCTTTCGGACCAGTAATTTCTGTAACATCTTTGAGAGTTATGTGCTTTGCTAAAGCTTCTGAGAGACTTACAAAGAAATGTATTCTACCATCAAATACAAATCCGTCTTGCATTGCAATAGTAATTTCTGGTTCGTCTTTAACTTCGATAGTAAAATCTTTTGTGTGTTTGGCTTCAAACTTTTCCCCAATGCTTACCATAACACGGTCACTTCCATCAATTAATGTAATGGCTGTATGCTTTTCCTCTTCTTCTTCTTCCTCTTTGTTTACTTCTTCTGGTTTCTTTTCATCAACACTAATCTGATCATGAAGAATTAATTCTACAGGAGCTTCTTTCTTCTCCTGTAGTTCCACTTCTTCTTTCTCTTGTAGTTCCGCTTTTTTCTTAATTTCTTCTACAACTCCTTTAGCATTTCCAATTTCTTGTTTACCTAAATTTCCAAAGAAATTTTCAATCATCTCTGCGCTGTATAAATCATCATTATCTTCTTCACTAAGTAAAGCTTCCATTTCATCTTCGCTTGATTCATCTTTGCTAAAGTCTTTGTCGTCACTGCTCTTTTTGTTAAAGCTCTCAGCAGAGTCGTCTTTGCTAAAGTCTTCTTTACTAAAGTCTTCTTCGGTAAGGTCTTCAACAACAGAGTCGTCTTTGTTAAAGTCTTCGTTAAGTTCTGTAAGGCCTTCAGCAGCAGAGTCGTCCTGATTCTCTTCAGCAATAGTAGAATCGCTAAAGTCTGTGTTGCCCTCGACAGCAGAGTCATCTTTGCTAAAGTCTTTACTAAAGTCTGTGTCGTCTTCGGTAAGGCCTTCAGCAGCAGAGTCGTCCTGATTCTCTTTGTTAAAGTCTTCGTTAAATTCTGTGTCGTCACTGCTTTCTGTACTTAATTTCTTCTTTTTCTTCTTTTTACGGATGAAAGAAACCAATGCAATTAAAATTACAATCAGTATAATCATTGTTGTGAACAGTACAGTACGATTACTAAAGTCTAAGAAATCATTTAAGAATTTCTGCAAATCATTCATTTGTAATTAATTTCCTCCTCACTTCTTATTTTGTTACTTGGTTAAAGAGAATAAAGAAATACATAATAACTTAATTGGGGAAAACCTATTATTACACTTCTTTTCAACTTTAACTAATTTATTATAATAAAATACCAATTATTTTAGGGTGATTGTTGAAATAGTGAATAAAGTAGCTTAAAGCACTTATTTGTTAAAAAGTGTTAGTAAATCAGTACTTTTTTCTCTATTTTTATTCTAAATAGCATTTCAACCCGCTTTACCTGTTTTAAGTAGCATTTTATCTGTTTTATCTACTCTAAGCAGCATTTCACCAATTTTAAGTAACATTTTATCTTACTATTGTAATTAGTGAGCTAGACAGAAGTGCTTGGCTAAAGCTAGACAATGGTGCTTGGCTAAAGCTTTACACTAATACTGCATGCCATTGATAAATCCACCACATTTAGAAATGTCACATTGCTTTTCTATTTTATCAAGCATCTCTTGTGATACTACTACATTATCTAATAGCAAAGCTTTAAAAGGTTTTTTGTATTTTTCTTTAACATAGTCAATGTATTTATCGCAATCATAGATAACATCTTCTCCTTTGAAAAAATCATCGAGTTCTTTTATTGTTGTGAAAGTACGTTTGTTAAATTCATCTTTAAACTCATATACGATATCTACATAATAAATCTCTACTTCAAATGTATTATCTTCGAATAGAATCACATCTAACCAACATACTGCATTTGGTGCTGTAGATTTGGAATTGCTTCCTACTGCATTAATATTTTCTTTTGCATTAGTATTTTCTTTTGTTTTCATTTGACTCTTTAATACCTCCTGTTTTGTTTACGTGGCTAAAGCTAGCCTTAATCATTAATCTTTTTAAAATTCTTTTGAATGAATTTTTCACTGATAAAAGAGTATTGTATCTTCTCTTTTTCTCTTGCTTCATCATGAATATGAATATAATTTAGTATGTAAATTAAATCATCGCAGTTTACATGTTGCTTGTGAAAACCATTTCGAAACATTTTTCGTTTTTTACCTTTATTCCTACAACCGCCACCTTCAAACATATTTTTGTGAAATAAATTTGATACTTTACTAGAATTTATTGTAACATCAAGAAACCATTCTGATACATTTGTTATTATTTCAAAATTACCATTAAGTTTTACACTAAACTCATACTCATTTCTATTACAAAAGTTTTTTACTATTATTTCATTGTAATTGAATTCTGTTACACTATTATAAATGCCAGTTAGTTTTTCTGCACACTTTTCACATAATGTGTAACCATCAAACAATGCAATAATGCTTTTGTAAATCAATACTATTTTCGGAACTACTTGGCTAAAGCCTGGACTATCATCTGAACTAAAGCTGCTATTGTGTTGAATGCCTCCGGCGGACGAGCGCGGGCTTAACTCTTCTTGGTTTTGGATAGCTTCGCATTCTATTAAATGTATTATTTCTTGATCACGCTGTATTACAACGCGTTTACTGCAATTTTCCCAAAGAAAAGTTGTGATACGTAGTTTAGACATGAAGTATAGACTTTTTAAATCCTGCAAAAAATAGTAAACAGTACTTGTAAAGAATTTATCAATTAAAACACTATTTTCTATTAAGTTTTTCAACCAAGGTATAGTAGCTTGGTTAAAGGTGCATACTATTCCACTTTGTACCCTATTTTGTAAGTAATTGTTTGGTAAAACTCTTTCTATTTCGCTTAATAGTATTGTCTCAGGCAATTCAATTTCATGGGTTATGATTGGAATAAAGTCCTTCATAGCAGTAAAACTACTTGGGTAATTTTTTCTCTGTAAAACACAATGAATACATAAATTGTATTCAAAAGAATTGATGTAATTACTAGTTAAAAGTTCTAGTAATTCACTTAGAATTACAATACGTGGTGTAAATCCCAGATAATCTAGGATCTTAGCTAAATTGTTTCTGTCCCATATTACTAGGATATTAAAGTCACTATTGTCTAATTTAACTGTGCTGCCAATAAAGCATAATTGTTCACTTCTAATGTATTCATTTGGTAAGCTAGAGTATTCATTCCTTTTGGTTTCACAAAGTAAAGCTAGGTAAGTATTATTACAAAACTCAGTGTAACCTTGTAGCGGTTTTTGGTTTGCTACAAATAAATATTTCATTTTTCACCTCCTTCTTTTTATTTTCTCTTTCGAATTAATTTCTGCTTGGCCAAAGCTGTTGCATGTTTAAAGCTAAGTACATCGCTTGGCTAAAGCTAAGTACATCACTTGGCTAAAGCAAGGATTGCAATTCGAAAGAAAAGAGCCAAAGACTTTTACATCTTTGGCTCTTATTGTTCTTATTTAAAAATTACTATAGTTAATAAAAGATTTACTACAATTAATAAAAGATTTACTATCGCACAGTAAATCGTATCTAATTTCCATGCTACTCTTATCTATTGGAACTAAAATGTTATTAAAAACTTTCCAAAGCATCCCTCCGATTTCTACAGGTTTTCCAATGTACTCCCTTTTATCTACGATTTTTGTAACGTTAATGTTAGCTTTCGTAGCTTGCTCTTGCTGCTTTTCTTTTGGGATATTGTAGATTTTATCCCCAAACTTAAAAAGCTTACCAGTAGAAAGGAAAGCGTATCCAATCTTGAATTCCTCGCATTTCTTGGCTAAAGTTGAATGCCAAGCAAAGTCTGTAACCTTTCTTCCTGTAGAATCACCGCTTGAGCAGATGTATTCGACGTTTTCGCACTTGGTTAAATCAATCTCTTCTTCGATCTCTTTAACATTTAACCACAAGTGTTTTAAGTGTAGTGACTTGGCTAAAGCATAGAAATCTTCTAGCTCATCCTGAGTTTTGATAGTCAACGCTATTACCACATTAGGAAATTCACTACTGTTAGGAAATCCGTCTTTAAGACAATGCACGTTTTTAGTATTAATAATAAACAAGCAATCATAACGAATCTTCATCATGTTTAGAAATCGTTGTTTATTTACCCACTTAATATCAATGAAAAAATCATTACCAGGACACACATTAAATACTGTTTCACTTGGAAACTTTAGTTCAATCTCTCCTTTACTTTTTGTTTGTAGTGGTAAATTAACGGCATCGGTTGCCATTTTTACTTTAATCGGGTTTTCGTTAGCAATAAACCGATGTGTGCTGGGTTTGTAGATTTCTTCCCAAATTTTCCAATCAACCATGTAATCTCTCCTCTGTTTTAAGAGTTATAATTGATTGCTTGGCTAAAGTGGATTTTACATTGCTTCTTTAGAACTTCTCTTTTGATTTTAGGAGATGTGGGGAAAATGTAAGGAAGTACATTAAGAGTATGTGAGTGTGCGTTTAGAGGTCATGTCTTCCCTCCGGCGCTTCGCGCCTACGGGTTGACGCTTGCTAGCTGACCCTACGTGATCTAAAGATAGCTCGCTAATGGCGGCTGGCACCATTAGGTACTTGGCTAAAGTCTTTCATGGTCTTACTGAGCTAACGTACACTTTGTGGAAGTCACTGAGCTAAAGTCTTTCAGGGTCTAAAGATAATCTTAATTCGCACTTATTAGTGCTGCCATAATGCTCCTAAGGTCGCTCGATCCAAAGATAAAGAATACTACTTTGCAGAGCTGTACATTACAATGGATTTTTGATTATGTTTTGATTTGTGCTACCTACCCAGTGGGCATTTTGATCTGCCTTATCTTTCTCGAACTCTCCGTCAACAAGGACATCTATATTTTTTAATACTTCCCTTCGTAAAATTCCCAATTCTGAGTCGTCTTGAAGTAACTGGGCTAAGGTGTAGCCGGTATAAAGCCAAATGTCTTTATTTGGAAAGTCCTGACGAATTTGCTTGGCTAAAGCTAGAACATCCTGGACGTTTGAAGAGTAAAGGGGATCTCCCCCAGAGAATGTAATTCCCTTAATGTAATCCTTTTCTAATTCATCAAAGATCTCCTGTTTAGCTTTTTCATCAAAATCAACTCCTACGTTTGGGTCCCACGTTATTTTATTCTGGCAGTCTTCACAGTAATGTGAGCATCCAGAAACCCATAGAACAACTCTAAGTCCATCTCCATTTAACATGTCGTCTTTTGTTATGTTGTGAAATTTCATTTTGAATACCTCCTGTTTTTATTAAATAAAAAACTCCATTGGCTTTTGCACCAACGGAGTCTAGGCTAAAGCATTAAATTCTAATGCTTAAAATCTTTTCGATGTTTTGATGTATTATCTTTTCTAAAGCTTCTAATCTCCACTCTGGAAGATTGTATTTGGAATGCCGTGTGAACTTAAAATCTAGTAGATTAATTAAAATCTTTCTCATTCGAGAGTCCATAACATAGGCTGCTACATTAAACCAGTCATCGTAAAGACGTGGTCCTTTGTTTTCTAATATCTTGGTTAAATCTTTGAAATCATCTTTCATAGTTCTTGCTAGTAAAGAAAGATTATGATCAAACAAAGGTGCAAAGCTTACCAAATCCAGAGTATCATTATCGACAAGAAAACCAAAATTATTCTTGTGTCTGTCTTCATTCATTATTACAGCATCTGCAACAATCATAGTTCTAATCTCACCAAGAATACCAAATTTATCGGCAGTTTCTAATAAAGTGTCAATTCCATAAGCATTTGATGTATCAATAGCAGCATATGGTACAAAACCGTATTTCTCAGATGTGAAGATATCACACACAGAGCAAATCCTTCCACCAACACTTCTTAAATCATAATTTACATAATTATCTGTAAATTTAGAAACCAATTGACTAGCATAGTATTCAGAGTAAGGTTCTAAACCAAAATTTGCAAAACCTGAAGCACCCCGTTTTAGCATTTTTATATCGCCAGGAAAATGTTCTCCTTCTCTGATCCAACACTTTGCAAATGAACCATCTGTACCGTACTCCGGACTTGTAGTTGAAAAATTTTTGCCATGCAAACCACCCTCAAAAGCAGTTTTAGCTATTACTTCATTAAAAGGATGTGTAAATAAAGAAACTTTATCCCAAGTTAAATCACTATCTATAGGTTTTACCCAAAAAGTATCAATAAGAGATAATGCATGTGAAATATTAAGGAATCCTCTAAAATCATCACATCCACTTATTTTTAACAGTTCATTTATATTTTCTCTATGTTTTGGCGCTCTTCTATTTCTAATAAAAATTTCTGTTTTTCCATAATGTTTGGGTAATTCTTCATAATGTTTTACAACATTTGCAGTTTGTAAAATATCATTTACATAGAAGGAAGCAATTATTTTATCCTTATTCAGTAAATAATATTCAGGTTTTCTATCCTCCTGCTTAAAGAAATTCATAGATTTCATTTTACCATCTCTTTCTTATTTATATTTCTATTGTAACAAAAGTATAACTTTGATACAAGTTACATTTTAAATTTATTTGTTGTTTAGTATAGTGTCCTTCTGAGTAACTCTTCCATTAAGAAAGACAGCTGGGCTAAAGTACTATAAAGTTCCCTGTCAGCTTTCTTAGATCTTAGTTCTTGCTCCTCCTTAAGCTTCTCTTTTTCTTCATTAGTTAATGAGTCATACCATTTATCATATTGATATTTTTTGTAAAATCTAATGGCATCGAAGCCTTTAATGCAATGCCATTTAATACGTTGTAGTTCTGCATACCATGCCATTTGAAATTCCTTCTATTAAATCTGTTTTAGCTCTTTTATCTCTTTTTTGTTTCATACGAAATTAAGCAATCAATTATAAAATTATGTAGAAAAACAAGTAGAAATGAAAATAGCGATAACATACAGCAAAAACTGCTAAAACTATCTATGATACTATTTGAGTTTTTCTTTGTTGATTTATTATCTGACTCTTTTGAATTTGGAAGACTTTTATCGTTATCTACAGATGTTGTTACTAGAGAAACATTTTCTGATTTATTAGTAGCATTAAATTCTACAGTTGTACTCGAAACAGTCGAGAGTAATGCTGACAGTGCCATTCCTAGTAAGGCAAGATATATCATAATTTTATTGAACATTTTATCATTCCTTTCTTTTTAATAGAAAATCTTCAGTAGATTACCACTTCTACTTAAGCTGGTCTAAATATCTTGATTCGATACTTCCGTATCTGCCATCAAGAATCTCACTTTCTAAAGCAATAATAAAAACTCCACTGGCTTTGATACCAATGGAGTCTGTTAATTAAAATAATGACATTTTAATAGTGTTAATTGTTTTACTACCATGTGTTTTTTTCTTTGCTAAATCTTGTAATTCTTTTGGTAAAACGTCATTTACTTTTTTCTTAATACCACTTGTAAGATAATATTTATCCAATCTGTTTTTATTGTATTTCCACTGTGCTTCTGAGGATTCCTCTGCTAAAGCAGTAAAGAATCTTTCCCAACTTGCATACGAACTACATTCAATATAATCAGAAGGATTCTCTAAAATCTTATCGAGATTTTTACATGTGAATACACCAGCTTTTAATAAAACCCATTCAAAACTTTCTGGTGGCCAAATAGTAATTCTTTTATTATAATGCCTACCATTTTCGAAATCATCATAATACTCTTGTAAATACGAACCAAAAGCTGCACCATCTACAATGCATAGAATATTACTGGCATCTGCAGCAAGTATTGTATTTAAAACATTACCATTACCATTAGCACTTATAACCGGAACGTTACTAAAGAAATCCTCAAAAAATGTGAAACCAGCATTTGAATCTTCCATAATAACTAAATCAAAATTATAGTCTGTAAAAGTGAAATTAGTATAAAACTCTTTGAATTCATATATTCTACGTAAATCGCCAGAACCTTTATGACTAACTAATTCATAAATTTCTTGCCAACTATACGGTAACCCCTTTAAAGGTTTTCTACCTATGATAACAAAATAATTACCAGATTTTTTAACATATTTAGCAAAATCATTAGAATAAACAAATCTATTATTTTCTTCAATAAAAATCACAGAATCGGTTATCTCGGCTAAAACGGTTTCCCATCGTAATTTCTTAAATGCTCTGGTATAAACAAAATAATTAGCAGATGTTTCTACGGTATATGCTGCTGCAGAACTTCCTGACATAGAATTAAACATTGCTTGCAATAAAGTTGTTTTGCCTGTACCACTCTCACCTTGTATAATAGTGATATTTCTTTTTAATGTAAATCTGTACTCATTGTCTTTATCATAGATTCTAAACTTAACTTGTCCTTTCATAAATTACCACCTTGCTAAAACCACTCTGGTTCCTGAATCTTACCTGCTTCGACTAAATTGTTAGATTCTCGTAATTCTGGAATTAAATCTTGCATACGATGAACTACATTTCCTGTGTTTAAAACTTTTATATCGAATGGATCCTTAAAGTGCATTACATGTTCTAAGTAAGCAACTATATCTTTATCTTTACAAATCTCTAAAATCCATTTTGCACAGTTATCTCCGCAGTTAGAAAGGTTGTAAATAAATTTAGGTTCTTTCAATAATAAAATTAATACCTTTACTCCGCCCGATAAATAAGTAGGTGCTATTGGACCAAGTACTGGACTAATTATTAAGTATGGTCCAATGACGTCAGATTTATCTACATCTTTTATCATTTTCTTGACTAAATCATCTTCAAACCATTCTGGTTTAAAGGCTACATCAAAATAGTCAGGAGCATCAGTCATTACTTTTATATCCCCACCTCTATACCAAATGTTTAACATTTTAATTCCCCTTTCTAATTTCCTTTCTAGTTTCCTTTTCATTTTTCATTAATATTATTGTAGCAAAAGTGTAAGAATACTACAAGCTACGTTTTTAGTTTACTGAGTTAGATAACTCACTTTGCTAAAGCACTTTGCTAAATATCTTGATTCGATACTTCCGTATCTGCCATCAAGAATATCACTTTGTAAAGCCATAATAAAAACTCCACTGGCTTTGATACCAATGGAGTCTGTTAGTTTTCTTAATGACATTTTAATAGTGTCAAGGTATCTTCTTCAATTGCTCCACCTCTGCTGGCAAAATATATTACAATCGTTAGACTTAAAATAATAAGCACAGTAATTGCTGGATTAGACTCAAAACATCCAGCATTGTAACAAAAAATAGATGCTACTACACAAAACGGAATAGTAAAAGAAAAATCTAAATAACCT
>UMDQ01014390.1_pt1 | contig 10219 bp, 10 predicted proteins | sample 1964531 | NCBI WGS metagenome assembly UMDQ01 (sample SAMEA4835998, study PRJEB28245) | human gut metagenome | biome: gut microbiome; material: fecal sample | place: Denmark | collected 2008
TGTTTCAAGATTTAACGGAAGTTTAAGTTGATATCCGTCTGAAATTTTCGTATAATCTTTTTGTAATAATTCCGTTAGTAGCATAACTTAATTTTACACCAACTGTCGGATTCTTTCGAGGTCTGACAGTTATTTTTTTGCACAAGAAAAGGAGCTGCGCACCAATACTTAGTGCGACAGCCCCTTTCACGTTTCAAGGCACTGTTTTGTTAATCGCTTACTTTTCATCATCGGAGGGTTTATTTTCCATTCAGATAATATTCCTTTTAAAAATCCTCACTTAACAGAAAATCCGCAACGTGCATCGTTTTAATGCCTTTATAATTGCCACTTGCAAACTCATCCGTTCTTAAAACATACTTAGGGTAATTGTCTCTGATTTCCAACAGACGCTCATACTCACGCTTTTCCGTCTTTTCGGAAGAAATTTGTTGTGTTACCTGCACATACAGCTTTTCATTGCGCCGCTCTGCAACAAAATCAATTTCTGCATCACCGATTTTTCCGATATACACCTGATACCCTCTGCAGCACAATTCAAGATATACAACATTTTCCAACGCTGCCGCAACAGTATCAGACTGATACCCTAATACACTGTAACGCAAAGAAGTATCCGCAAGATAAAATTTTTCCTGCGTTTTTAATATTTCCTTGCCCTGCAAATCATAGCGAGAGCACCGATGCAACAGATATGCTTTTTGCAGCTTATCCAAATAGCTGTATACCGTCTCATTATCAAGGGAATGTCTTTCTGCTTTTAGATAATCGGAAATTGATTTTGCGGAAAATGTATTCCCCACGTTGTTAAACGTATACTTTACAACTCTTTCCAACTGGTCAATTTTGCGAATCTGGCTTCGTTTCACGATATCAGAGAAAATTGTAGAATGATAAATATCCCTTACAATCGTATATACTTCCTCCTGATCGTATGCCTGTAAATGTATTGCCGGAAACCCGCCAAGGCGAATATAATTGGCAAGTTCCTCCTTTCGATTTTCCAAAGAGGTATATTGGCTCTTAAACGTCAGATACTCCGCAAAGGATAATGTGTATATATGGAATGCAATATATCTGCCTGTTAAGTATGTTGAAATCTCCGAAGACATCATGCGTGAGTTGGAGCCTGTGACATATAAATCCACATCATAATCAGATGCCAATGTATTGACAACCTTCTCCCAGCCTTTTATTTCCTGCATTTCATCTAAGAAAAAATATGTTTTCTTTCCTTGACATAAACGCCCTTTTAATTCCGTATACATTTCTTTTGCGGTCATATCATCATATTCCATAGAATCAAACCGATAGCTCACAATCTGATTTTCAGAAATATTTCTTTCTTCTCGGAGTTTTTCCATAATCATTTTTAATATCGTCGATTTGCCGCAGCGCCGAACTCCTGTAAGAATTTTTACAAAAGGCGTATCTGTATATGCCATAATTTTATCTACATATAAGGGTCTGTAAATCATTTCATATCACCTCATACATATATTACCGCAAATTATTATAAAATTCAAATAGTTTTGCGATTATAATATGAAATATTTTTATACTATATATGTTTTTTCGACTTATATTCTAAAACACTTCCGGTCTGCCGACCAATGTAAACCCAACTCGTCCCGTAACCACAACACCATTCAAGGAACAATGCACAATCAGCACATTCCCCTCTCCGTCATAGCCTGCCACAATCCCCACATGCCCTAAATCGGGATAAAATACCAAATCCCCGGGCTGTGCCTCCGCCCAGCTTATTTTCCTGCAATAGCTGTACTGGCTTCTGGCTCCTCCGCCATGACCAACCACAACGCCGAACGTATTGTTAAACACCCAATCCACAAACCCCGAACAGTCCAAGCCATAAGGAATCGTCATTCCCGTTGTGTTGCTGCCTGCGGCGGTTACTTTCTTCGGTGTACCCCATCTGCTGTCCCAACCGATAGCAGATGATTTTCCGCCCCAAAAATAGCTTACCTTTCCCACAAGGGAAAATGCCGTTTTGACGGTTGCCTTTCGTTTTTCAGAAACAGCTTCGGGAAGGTTATCCAATATATCCCTTAAAGCCGCATCACTGATTTCTACATTATTTCCGGTTACATCCATTGCCCCAATGAGTTCGGACAGCATCTGTGCATACTCGGGCTTGAGCAGCTCCTCCGCTGACTGCTTTTGATACTTTGTAAAATCATAAAATTCGTACATATCACTGCATTTCTTGCTTGTCAGCGTAATATGCAGCTTGATTTTTACCGTCTTTTTCCCATTATGGCGGCGAACAATCTTCTCCGTCCGATAAGTCAGCTCATTCATATCCCAAAAGGTTTCTTTCAGTAGCTTTTCCCGTTTCTCATCCATTGTAACCACATCAAGGGCATGATTTTTATCCCCCGAAACTCCTGCGGAAAAGACCGCAACCACATCTGTCCAGTTGGTAATCAGCAAATCACTGCCACCATCGGGCAGGCAATGATACACGATACTGTCATAGGCAACGCTGTTTTCAATCTCCTTCACCTTTTGATTAAATTCATAGTTGGTTTCCGCAACAATCTGTGCCACCTGCTTTGTCCCTGCGGTGTTATCAAATGTTGAAAAGAAAATGCCGAAGGAAGTGGAAACAACCGCCATCACCGCCGCAATGATTACGAATACCACCAGAGCTGCACTCATACCGCCCAATGCTGTCAAAACACTTTTTACAAAGGCTTGCGCCGTATGTATCACTGCCTTGGATAATCGTTCGGAAAATTTCTCCGCCTGCGTATTGATTTTCGCAACGGATTTTTCAGGAAGGAACCGCTCTTTCAGCTTATTTTTTATAAAAGACCGCCGATGTACGTCATATTCTCTTTTTCGGTCGGTATCCCCCAAAGACTTACGGAAATGTCTACCTTTTGTATAGATAGCTTGGTTTGAAACTTTTTTATTACTCTGCGGTCTATTTTCTCTTTCCGTCCGCCAAAAAGCCTTTGGCTGATATGAATATCTTTCTTCCGTTGCAATCGGCTCTACATGATACTTGTTTTCAAACGTTTTCTTTTTCTTCTCCTGTAGGAATTTCTTTTTTAGGCGTACAATGCCGACATTCCGCCGAACCTCCATAACCCTTCGATCATCTCGCTTTACTGTTCTTCTCTTGGTGGCTTTATCAACGGTATCTCGCTTTCTCTGTAAATCATCCCTTGTCCGCACCGCAGGTTTTACACGCTCTCTGTGCCTCTCCCTTTTCTTATCTGTTTTTCTGCTTTTCGCCTTACTGATTGCATACTCAGATACATAAACCACATCTGTTTCCATCTCCTCTTGAGAATCATCAGATGCTTCATGAAAGACACTCCCCGATTTTTGTCTTGCGTTTCTCGCCGTTTCCCGTATAAAGGCAGACTGCAAGGCTTTATTCTTCGCTCCTGTCGGTGTTCTTTTCACAGAATCCTTGGTTTTTATGACTTCTTCTTTTCCTTTCCATTCTCTTTTCTTCATCAAGACTTTACCTCCACGCAAAAAACAGCAGGCAGAAAAAATCTGCCTGCCATGTATTATTTATCCTCCGGTTTTGTTGTCATCAGCTCATACAACTTGGTGTCCTTCGGAAACTGATTTACAAAAGGCACCATTGCCTCGCCCACCTTTAATAGTCCTTGTCCGACCGGCGTATTTTCGATATGCTTCATTTGATTCACAGAGATATGAAACAGCTCCGCCAAGTCAATCCTATCCGCAGGTGCTTGGTTGAGCAGTATCAGAAATTCGCTGTTAGAGAACATATTTCTTGCCGTCACAGAGTGCAGACAATCGCTGACATTCTGCGTAATGCCTGTTGCCAATGCACCATATTTACGAAAGCGTTTCCAACTCTCCGAAAGAAAATTTGCACTGTATTCATTTGCAAAGAACAGATACACCTCATCAATATAAACCCATGTGCGTTTGCCCTTTTTTCGGTTCTCCATCACTCGGTTCATAATAGAATCCAGCATAATCAGCATACCTACGGACTTTAGCTGTTTCCCCAAATCCAAAATATCAAAGCACACAATGCGATTTTTCATATCCACGTTGGTCTGATAGGAAAACACATTCAAGCTGCCCTCTGTGAATAATTCCAACGCAAGTGCAATTTCCTTTGCCAAGGGCTCCTCCTGCCGCAAAAGCTCCCTTCTTAACTCCTTTAATGTCGGCGGCTCGCCCGTATAGCTTTTGATGTACTCCTGATAAACATTTTTCACACATCTGTCCACAATGGAATTTGCCGCACCTTCCACTCTGCCGTTATTCACACTTTCATACAGGGACATAACAAAGCTTGATTTCAATGTAATCGGGTTATCCCCCTCTCCGTACTCCCTCGACATATCCAGTGCATTGATGTGGTTTTTGCTGTCCGGTGCAAAACGGATTGCCTCGCCGTTCAAAGAACGAATCAGCGGTTCATATTCCCGTTCGGGATCTACTACAAGAATATCGTCATCGGTGGAAAGTGCCACAAAGGCAAGCTCTTCCTTGGCAATAAAAGATTTCCCCGAACCGGAAACCCCAAGGATAAAGGCATTGCCGTTCTGGAGATTTTTTCTATTGCACATGATAAGGTTGCGGCTGATACCGTTCACACCATAAAAAATACCGCCTTTATCCCGTATCTCCTGTACGGAAAACGGGTGCAGTGCGGTAATACTCCTTGAGGTCATCGTTCTTAAAGCGTGTATTTTTCTCATGCCGTAAGGAAGAACCGTTTTCAATCCGTCCTCCTGCTGCCACCGCAAAACAGAAAGCGTACTGAATTTAGATTTTACGGTGCTGACAAGAGATTCCGTATCGGCATTGAGCTGTTCCATATCATCGGCCGTATGCACCACCGTCAACAGTGCAAACATCATTCTTTCATCCCGCATGGTAATATCATCCAGAAAATCCTCGATTTCCTCTCGCATTTGCCGAAGGTCATAGGGAATGTTAGCACTGAAATTGTAGTTGTCATTCTGCTTTCTCTGCCATCTGGTTACGTCCGTTTCCACAGAAAGCAGCTTGTTCTGCACCTCTTTTACCGCCTCATCCGTCGGAATCGGAAGAATATCAATAGAAAGCATGATATTTTTTGAAACATCCGCCATACTTGCAATCATATCTTCATTTAAAAAAGAGGCATAGTCCTTGATAAAAAGAACCCTGCCCACCTTATCGTCCATTTCAAAATAATCGGATTGAAACTGTATGCTGTCGGGGCAAATGGCATCCTTAAAATTATGCCCATGCCGAATGAAATTTCCTAAATCAATCTCATCCTCCCATTCCTCATCCGGTCTGAAAAAGTCCTTCAAGATACGCAGCCGTTCTTTGTTGCCCAATTCCGTTACAGCAGAAGAAAGCCTTGCAAGATTTGTTGCCATGTCTGTGCCAATTCTCGTAAAGGCTGCCCTTGCTTCTTCAACAGTCTTTTTGCTGACAGAAATAGTGATATATTTTTCCTGCACCATGTTCTGTGTTGCGGCAGCTTTTCTCTCTAACATCTTGTTGTATTCCGCTCGGTATTCGTCAATGCCATCCTTCTTCGCCTGCAACATCAGCGTCCGCCGAAATTCCTTCAAATTCAGCTTACGGTTATTGATTGTAATTTTAATGGATGCGTCCACAGGCAGGGAATTTAAAAAAGAGCAAAACTGATTCAGCATTGCCCTTTTATCCTCGTCCGATGCAACCGCAAAATTGATGTCGGTCATCTTCCATGTGCGGCTGAAATTGTTATTCACCTTCCAAATCCCGTCATCGTATATTTTTTCTATGGGAATGGATGCCTGCACGCTTCTTGGTACCTTTCGTGCCTCTCTTTCGTTTGAAATGCTGTTTCGCAATGTCTTTAACACAAAATCCCGCCTTCCTTGTTGTCGGTTCCGTATGTAACAGATATAAATAGTAGTTGTCCGCTTTGTAAACACGCCTGCCGGCATAAATGATTCTAGACTTTATGATTGTCCAAAAAAGCTGCTCTGCCGTAAGGGAGTTATACTTAAAAAATCCCATTGCTGCCACAGGAAGTGCGGCAATCATGCAAAGCCAGCTCGCTGTTTCCTTTCCTAAAATGCCTTTTAAGCCGAAGTATGTACCGACCGCAATGCCGATTGCCGCCAGAGAGCAGACAAACTGCCTTGTTGTCAGCCCGAAAAACACCGCCTCCTTGTAGGCACAAATCTCCTTGTTTACGTTTATTTCCATATCATACCCCCTATAATGCAAACATTTCTTTTACGATTCTGTCCGAGCCTTTAATCAGCCCCACCAAAACAAGCATATTGAAAATCGCTTCCGCAAGATATGCCAATACCTGTACCACCGCCGAGCTTTCCGCATCCACTAAACCGAAGTTTCCGCTTGAAGTAAATGCAGAAAAAATCAGACAGGCAAGCACAATAACCGCCCCCTCCATACACACACCCATGTAGCTTTTGATAAAGGCCTTTCCCATAAAGGAAGTCGCTTCGCCCGCAAAGGAAGATAAGGGAATGGGTGCAAAGGCGGTATACATATAGAGCTTAAAAAATCTCGAATATACCGTCAGTATCATCACAAAGGACAGCACGATAATCACAAGACAACCCAATATCGTTACCAGCCACAAAGGGATACTCGCAAGAAATCCCACCTCATTGACTGCTGTTTCCAGTTCTTCGGGCAATGCTATATCCGCCGCAGCCGTCCCCATTTTCTCCGCAATCACCGATACAATACCGGTGCAGATGTTGAAAATAGCGGTCATTAGATCTATCCCGTAGGTTACAGCTGTTTTGGCAAGTACGAACCGTATAAAAAAACGCAGGCCCTGTTCCGGTCTGCGTAAATCTCTGAAATTTATGGTGCTTTTGCAGATGCTCAGGGCAAAGAAAAGGACTAAAAGCCCGTATCCGATTGCTTTTAGTCCGTCATTCAATGTCAGTGCCAACCGCCAAATGTCTCCGCCCTTAAATTCCTCGGGCGTTGTGCTGACAAGCTGCCATATTTCCGTTTGTTTGTTGTTCCAAAATTCAAATGTCCATTTTAGGCTTTCTATCAGCCAGTTGTCATTCAATTACACCACCTCGTGTTCACTCATATACTGATTTCCTATTACCGAATTGATTCTTGAATATCATTCTGAATATTTCTTTTAGATATTTTTGAATGCGATAAACTGGAATTTCTATTTTTGTGTTTGTATACTTCAGGATTTTTAACCAAGTATCAACATGCTGTAAAGTCAACTTTCTTGGTTAAACCTTGGTTTTTTAACTTTGACGATTTCAACTTATCCAAGGAAAACCTTGTTTTTAAAGGTTTTTTCTCATCAGCTTGGATAAATCTTGGATAAAATTTGTTTCTTACTTGTTTAATTCCTTGACAAGTATCCAAGATGACCTCTGCTGATTCTTGGAATCTGTTGTGATTATTCCCATTCTTCTCATCTGAGCCAAAAGATTCTTTACTTTACTCTCTTTCTGCTTATCCTATATTGCTAATAAATTCATTACCAAATTAACCATAATGTCCTTTTCCAACGGATTAGACTCTGTGATCATCAACGTAATAGCAACCACCGCTCCATCGCTTATTCGCTTTGTTCCATCTTTATATAAAAAATTATTTTTATTTAGAAATTCCAAAAACAATGAAGCAGCAATTCTCTTACATCCATCGGCATAAGGATGATCTTTTATCATAAAATATAATAAGTTAGCAGCTTTTTCTTCCAACGAGGGATAAACATCTCTTTCAAAAACGCTTTGGTAAACTGCAGCTAAAATCCCCTCAACTTTTCCTTCTTCTTTTTCAACGCCAAAAACATTAGAATGAAATGTATCTTCCATAGCATCTACCATCCTACGGCATTCTTCATATGTTATCCTATAAATTGGTTTATTTCCCTCTGGCTTATTTAGCGATTGATGGTCATATTGATCTAATAGCATCAAAGCCTCTGTATACAAATTAACTGCTTTCAACACATCTGTTTCCTCCACTTCCAGAGTTGATGCCAACATTTTAGTTTGTATACTTACTGTACGCTGCAATGCCTCCAATCTCTTTTCATTAATTGCATATCCCTGGATAATGTATTGTTTAAGGACTTTATTCGCCCATTTACGAAATTCCACCCCTCGATTAGATTTTACCCTGTATCCAACAGAAATAATCATATCCAGATTATAATGCTCTACCCAGTAAGTTTTACCATCTGAAGCAGTTGTCGCAAAATTTGCGACAACTGAATTATCTAATTCTTCTTTCAATGCATTATTAATATGTTTACCAATCGTCTTCACGTCTCTTTCAAATAACTCAGCCAACTGATTTCTATTGAGCCATACAGTGCTATCATTAACAGACACATTAAGTTTTATCTCCTTATCTGCCGTTTCAAACAAAATCAATTCATTTTTCATAATAAATTTCTCCTGCAAAATTCCGATTTTTTACCGCTATTATAAATAACAAGGCTCAGTAATTGTCGAATTTTAAAACTATTAGATTATTTCTTAATCTACTATAATTCGATATCCATGAAATTCATTCCATGTAGTTATTAAAATTTCTTTATTTTCTCGAGCCCATTCTAAAATTTTATTTAAATCCTTTCCAGGAAGTGACGATTCCAATACTTCCAAAGGATCTATTCTGATACTTGCCATACCATCAGTGCCTTTAGCAACATGAAAATGCGCATAGTTGTGATTATCTTCACGAGCAGATCTTATTTCTATTCTATAACCATTCATTCTACCTACAGTTTTAAGCTCTATAGATGGAATATGTAGTGCACGAGCTTTATATTTTCTACCATCTTTATCTAATGAAGATACTACTCTTTCAAGAATCAATAAAATCAATTTTTCTTATTTTTTTTAGATTGTCTCTTATTCATATACCGATATCTCCAAATGCAAATCCCAATTTATCCAAAATATATCATTTTTATCTATTATAGTGCCTTTCTCCAATATCCGCAACACTCCACTCGCAAGGCTTGAAATTCTTTTATTTTTGTAAACCGACTATCTCCATCACAAAATCAAATCCAATATCTCCTTTGCAAAAGCAATAATCAGCCCCCCGAAGAATGACAGAAAGCCATTACTTTTCTGTGTGGGATCATGCCCCTGCACTCCCAAGCCAATCTGCACAACACCCCAGCCGAGGATAATCACGCCGACCGCCTTAATTGCCGCAAACACAAATGTAGAGAGATTATTGATTGCCGCCAAAGGGTCTGTTCCTGCGGCAAAGGCTCTTGTTGTGCAGAACAGCATGGAAAAAATAAGCGTTGCAAACAGCTTATAAATCTTTTTCACATCTATTCCCTTCAAAATTCTTATCTTTTTTCGTGTATCCATTTCGATTCCTCCTTAATCAAATTCAATGACTTCTATCTCATCCACATCAAAATCTTGATGCAGATCAACATCGGAATAGTCGGCAGCTTCCCTTTTCTCATAGGGTTCTGCGCCGCCATCCTCCGTAAATTTGATATTCCTGTGTTTCTGCAACGCAAATTTTTTATCCATCACAGCTCGCTCTCCTCTGATTATGACAACCTCGTAGTTATTATCTATCATGCGCACCTCATCGGGTGTGAGCAGTTCCCTGCCCACACTTTGGAAGTTATTGCTTGAGGAGCCGTTTCTGCCATGTGTCACACCTCTGGTTTTCACATCAACGGTTTCTTTCCCCAAGGACTTTGAAATATACTCATGGGATGTGCTTTCATTACCGCCCAGATAGATATAGGTATCACAGTTACCCGTCAGATTTTCCCAGCTATCCCGAAACATTGCCTTTATCTGTGCCATGTTCTGAATGATAATGTTTATGGAAATCTCCCGTCCTCTGCAGGTAGCAAGCACCTTTTCAAAGTTTTCGGGCAATGCGACATTGGCAAATTCGTCCATCATTACTCTTACATGAACAGGCAGTCTGCCGCCGTTTCTGTCTGCCTCATGGTAAAGTTCTTGAAATGTCTGCGAATAGAGCATACTTACGATAAAATTCAAGCTGGTATCGTTATCGGAAATAACGGCGAACACCGCCTTCTTCCTGTTTCCGATGGTATTCAGAAACATTTCATCCTTTTCCGTCACCCTTGCAATCTCCGGCAGATTAAAAGCGGCCAGTCTGACCGCCGTTGACACCAAAATAGATTTTGCTGTCTTGCCAGAGACGAAAAGTCAAGGACTTTTTCATCAAA
>UMDQ01035548.1_pt1 | contig 10031 bp, 9 predicted proteins | sample 1964531 | NCBI WGS metagenome assembly UMDQ01 (sample SAMEA4835998, study PRJEB28245) | human gut metagenome | biome: gut microbiome; material: fecal sample | place: Denmark | collected 2008
TCCCCAATTTCATCTACCGCCTTTCGGTTCTTGTTGAGGTAGTTGAGAAGCCCGAGCTTCGGGACGCACCACTTGATCCCAATTCGGCAGCCCTGGATGTCTCCTCTGTTAAGAAGTTTTCTTATCTCCTGCCCAGTCGAGCCGGTGAAGTCTGCGACCTGATCCGGGGTCATCATGTATGGATAAGGCTCCAGCATGAAAAGGTAGAGATCGTCAGGGTCGGCGTCTCTTAAGCGCTGCTCGTCGTACGGGACTTCCTCTATCTCATGTTCCATATCAGCCTCCTCTCGCTAAGGTGGCTTCCTGCCACAATCTTTTCTCCTGCTGATGCTTAGGGCAACGATGCGAAAACGCCGCTCGCATAGTTGACGTCTCGGGGTAGATATGCCTCGCGCCTGCGAGGCGGATGCGTATTCGAGTGTCAAGGTGCACGATCTGGCGCACGTTTCCCAGATTGCGGAAACGAAGCGCTGTGTCACTTTTCGAACACTAGTGAGAAAAGGGTCGGGAGCTGGAAATATTCACCATGCCAGTGAAATAAATCACCCTGGAGGGGAAACAATCGCAAGAGCATCTATATCGCCTTTAGCCTAATAAATGTACCTATTGGATTAATGAGAAGGATGCGTTAGGTAGACGAGGATGGAGCTAATCGAGCTAATATCGATAAGGATTGACGAAGTCCGCTCGCAGCGCGGCCAAGACATCACGGAGCTGGCGAGGCGCGCAGGCATCAAGAACAAGACCCTTTGGAAGACCCTTCATGGGAACCGAGAAATGAAGGCAGACGAGCTTGTTGCTCTCTGTTACGTCCTCAAGCTCGATTTCAACCATTTTATCGACAATAAGATTCAGGAAGACCTCGACGCCAGGTGCTGGAAGGCGATTCGGGATCTGAGCACGAATCCGCATAGCTTCGAGAGCTGATTTTCCTGTCGGTTCGCAAATTGATTCGAGTTGGCTCTATGAGCGAAAACGGTCCCAAACAAGAGAAGCGGCAAATCCTGCCCCAGGATTATTACGATTCAAGGCAGGTCATGGCGCTGTTGAAACTGAGCAAGCAGAAATACTACGAGCTTGTCGAGCGAGAAGAAGACCCCTTGCCGATGCGAATGTACGGATGGTCAACTCGTGGAGCTCTTGCCGAACGCGGCGAGCTCATGGCCTGGTTCAAGCGAAATACGCGCTTGGCACGCGACAGCAAGAAGTTCAGGAAAGATTGAAGCTCCATTGCGGAAATCAGTATGGAAACAAATTCATGTAATCACTCACATAGTCTTGTTTAATGTGAGTATTTACATTACTATTGTCGCCATGGATAACGCAGTGATGACATATGAGCAGGCTCTGGCAGATGCAGGATCGGCCTTCCTCTTGAAGAAGAAGCTGGAAGCGAAGGAACTGCACAAGCTTTCGCGTGGGGCATATTCGAAGACTGAGCATCCGGATCCTCTTGTGCTCGCGCACGTCCTCTACCCCGAGGCGGTCATCACCATGGACAGTGCGCTCTACGCCCACGACCTTACCGATGTGATTCCCGATGAAGTGCATCTCGCCACAAGCAGAAGCTCCACACGGATCGCTCGGCCTGGATATCGGCAGTACTTCACCGAGGATGCGCTCCTGACACCGGGGGCGATAGATGTCGAGCGGGATGGCGGAACAGCGCGCATGTACAACCGCGAGCGCATGCTCGTCGAGGTGATGCGCCGCCAGGCATCCCTTCCCCTCGACTATTACAAGGAGGTCATAAGCTCCTATCGCAAGATAGCCGACGAGCTCGACATCGCACTCGTCGAGGACTACATGGCCCTCTTCAAGAAAAATGACTTCATGTTCGACATACTCCAGAGGGAGGTTCTGTAGAAATGGAAAGCCTGGCGGAGATCAGAGACTCCTACATTGCCGACGGACTTGTCTACGAGCAGGCTCGGGCGCGAACCGCCCAGGACGCTATGCTGGACCTCATCGCCAAATCCAACCTCGCACGCAACGTGACGGTAAAAGGCGGCGTCCTCATGCGACACGTATCCAATGACGCGCGCCGCGCAACCACAGACTTCGACCTGGACTTCGTGCGCTTTTCGATAGCCGATGACTCTATCAGGAAGTTCATCGGCGCTCTCTCGGAAGGGACTTCGGCATTCTCGATAAAGATGACGGGCAAGATAGAGCAACTGAAGCACCAAGACTACAGCGGCAAGAGGATCCATGTCGTCATATCAGATGCCCAAGGGGGCTCCATCGAGACCAAGGTGGACATAGGAGTGCACAACCTCGTCTCCCCAGACCTTGCCGAAATATGCTTCGATCTTGGTAAGCTTGACGATGCCGTGACAATCCTCGCCGACAGCAACGAGCAGGTGGTAGCTGAAAAGCTCCGCTCCTTGCTACGTATCGGCGCTGCGTCCACCCGCTACAAAGATGTCTTCGACATCTACTACCTGCTCTGCAAAAAAGGCGTGCGAGAACGTGAGCTCGACGATGCGATTCGCGCCCTTGTTATCGAAGATCCGACAATGCGCGAGAGAAGCTACAGCGACATAGCCAATCGCCTTTCTCGCGTGTTCGGTGACCGCAGGTTCAAAAGGGAGCTCTCACGAGCGAAGAACAATTGGCTTGAGGTCTCCCCAGATAAGGTGACATCCGCTATTACGGCCTTCTTCTCATAAAGCATTCAATCTCGCTTTCTTGATCCAGTAAACCTTATAGAACCTAATTGAACTTTCCGAATAGCCTCCCGCAAGCAGTCGCTTCGCTTCCCCGCTATAAAGCGAATTAGCGGCGGGGAGATGCAGGTCGCCCGAAACACAACTAACTTAAGACCCCTCAGGGCTTGGCTCGAAAGACATGCGCCCCGCCGCCATTGAATGGCAAACAAGGAGCGCACCGTATGTTCAACCTCACACCGGCAACCCAAGAGGAGCACGACTCGCTCGTCGAGAAGTGCCAGAAGAACGGATGGCTCAAGCGGGGCGGATTCGATTGGCAAGATGATCCGTGGCTCGAAGAGTATCCATACGACTTCTCCCGCGCTTCTACAATCCAAGACCTTGCCGACTTCTTCTCAAACGGCAACTGGGCGATACGCCAAGGCGTGCTCTTCGGCGACCTTGCCTTCATCCAGCAGGTCAACGGGGGCGACGAATGGTGGACGCTGAAGAGACGCCCCGATGGGTCGTGGCTTGCTTTCGAGAGCTACACCATGAGCTACATCCTGCCCGACATGAGCCGCTTCACGCGTGCGATCGCGAGCATGCAGCTGGCAACGCCAGAGGAGTGCAAGCGCCTCGAATACTCACTGCCAAAGACCTCTCTCGTTTGGGACGGAGAGGCCTTCCCCGACAATTCGAGTGGCTACGTCAGGGCACGAGGCGAGAATTTCGAACTAGAAGTCGTTGCAAGCCGAATAGGGCGCGGCGTCTCGATGACAGCCCATGAGGACCTGCTCGAAGGCCTCGATTCAGAGAACTTCGACACATTGATAGAGCAGCTAAGAGCAGCGGTCGAGAAGGCAGACCAGTATGAGAAGGCTGCGATGATCCCGGACGCCCTAGGGCTGTCTGACAAAGCAAGGCATGCCGTCTTCGCATCTGAGAACCAAGCGCGAACTGGGCATACGGAGCAGACGCATGATAACGAGAGATAGATCAGGGGGCGAATATCATGGCAAGTGATTACGGCGACGAGGCGGGAGAGAAGCTCTTCGACTGGATGCTCAGGATGGGTCAAGACGCAAGCCAGGATGCTATTCGAGCGAGTGCCGAGAGGCTCAAAAGCGCCATCAGAAACCTTAGAGGCCAAATTGATGAGCCCCTAGCAGAAGCGAAGCGCGAGGGCGTGCGTGAATACGCGCGGCTGAACCTCTCCGAATTCGAGGAGCTGCCTGACTACGCAAGCCTGCGCGAAATCATCGATGTTCGACTCGACGCTGCCGCGATCGAGCATGACATCGCAAACATCAACGGACATGACCACCTTATCTTCAAGGTGAAAGACGCGCCCGGGGTTGATGAGGCTTTCAAGGCTCTCGAACGCGATGCCGATGCGGCATGCGAGCGAGCAGTGAATGAACGAGGGCGCGACCTGAACGCGGAACGCGATGCAGAACCCCTTGAGCAAAAGGTCTCCGCTGCCCGCGAGGCCAGCCATGCGTATCAGGCAGCGGGTAAGGCCGAACACGAGATGGAGCGTATCGAGGTGAAGGCCCGATGAGGCGAGAGCTTCTCGCCATCGGGCTCATATCCCTCGCACTGTTCATGCTGGGCAACATCTGCACGGGGCTCGTCATGGAGGCGGAAAATGCGCAGTTAGACCTTACCTATGCCTTCATCAATCGATTATCGCAAGCTCGGGTGCTCTATGCGGAACCCCTCCCGCTGAGCATCGGTGCGACGTGTGCGTGTGCCGTGTGGCTCGTATGGGTGCGATGGTGGGAACGGCGCGGAAGCTACCGCAAGGGCGAGGAGCACGGGAGCGCCCGCTGGGCCACGGCAAATGAGATGGTGGCCTTCTCCGACAAGGCAAACCCCGACAACAACATCATCCTCACGGCATCTGCGCGCAAGCGCCTGAAGGATACCGCACACGACCAGAGGACGGAGACGAACAACAACGTCCTCGTCGTCGGTGGGCCCGGCACCGGCAAGACGCGCTACTACGTGAAGCCCAACCTCATGCAGGCCAACGCGAGCTTCTTCATAACGGATCCCAAGGGAACGCTCATCCACGACATGGGATGGGTGCTTGAATGGCTGGGATACGAGATCAAGACGTTCGACACCGTGGACTTCTCGCGCTCCATGCACTTCAACCCCATCGCATACATCAAGGACGAGGCAGGGCTTCTGCGCTTCGTGGAGTGCCTCATCAGGAACACCACCGCAGAAGGTGAGAGCGCGACAGACCCGTTCTGGGTGAATGCCGAGAAGCTCCTCTACACAGCCCTTGTCGCATATCTCCTCGACCATTGCCCCGAAGAGGACAGAAACATACCCGGCCTCCTCTCCCTTCTCGCACTTGCGGATGCACGCGAGGATGACGAAGGTTACCTGAGCCCGCTCGACATGTTGTTCAAAGAGCTCGAAACGGGGCGTCGCCTCATGAAGGTGTCCGAAGGTAGTACGTTCGATCCGAGCTCCCGAGCGTTCACGACGGAAGCGGGTGATTGGGCGTGGGTCAAGGTGGCGGAGCCCGTGCGACCCGAGGACGACTTCGCCCTGTCGAGCTACAAGCAGTTCAAGGTGGCAGCGGGCAAGACCCTCAAATCCATCATGATCTCGTGCAACGTCCGCATGAAGCCCTTCGACATCGCCGAGATGCGCGAGCTCCTCCGCTTTGACGAGATGGCCCTCGACCACATGGGAGATGCGAATGCGAAGGTCGCCGTGTTCGCATCGATGTCAGACACAGACTCCACCTTCGACTTCGTGTTCGCGCTCCTCATGCAACAAGCGCTCGATACCCTCTGCGAGTGCGCGCTCAAGCGCTTTTCGGGCCGGCTCCCGAGATGCGTCCACTTCATGTTCGACGAGTTCGCGAACATCGGCACCATCCCCGACTTCGAGCGGATGGTCACCGTCACCCGAAGCCGCAACATCGCCGTGTCCATGATCTGCCAGTCCCTCTCGCAGCTCGACGAGAACTATGGCGAGAACAACGCGGCGACGATCGTGAACGCCTGCGACACGATGCTCTATTTGGGAGGCAAGTCAACAGACACCAACCAGAAGATCGCGGAGATGATCGGGAAGCAGACGGTCGCCAACGTCTCAGTTAACGACTCTCGCGGGAACAACCCCACCTACACGCACAACTACGGCCTCATAGAGCGGGACCTCATGCAGGGCTCCGAGCTCTCACGCATGCCCAAGGACGAGGCGCTCGTGCTCATAAACGGGGCGCAGGCATTCAAGGACAAGAAGTACGCTCTTTCTTCGCATCCCCGCGCATCCTTGCTGACAAGAGCCGAGAAATCCGGGCTCTTCGACTTCAGGAGGTACCGCGCCCGGCGGGAAGGAGAGCTGATGGAGACCTGAGATGTGCGACTGCGGCAAGGATCGGCGGATCCCCAAGACGCCCAAGTGATTCCACGCACTCAGGCGCTACCGCAGCCGAAAGACGCAAAGGAGCGCGCAAGCGCCCCTGCGAACCCAATTCTATCATCGGCGCGCAGCTGACCCATTCCACTTTCAGGGCGGCAGCGCGAAAGACGGCAAAGGAGGGCAAATGCTCGCAAACATCATCAGTCTTGTCTCTGGCTGCGTCACCTTCCTCGGCGGCTTTCTGGTCGTCTGGGGCGCGGTGTCGCTCGGCCTCGCCATCAGAGAGCAGCAGGGCGGCAGTCAGATCGCCTCGGCGATATCAACCATCGCGGGCGGCGCGATCATCATCGCCGCAGCGGTCTACTTCGGGATGCTCGACACGTCCTGGCTCCCCGCCTAGGGAAGGCGGTGAGCCATGTCGCTTCAGATTCCCATTCAGAAGGACATCGGCGAATACGAGGAGAAGATCGTCGGGAAGCTGTCGTTCCGCACGCTCGTCTGCGTGGCTGGCGGCTTCGGATCGGCAATCCTCGTGGCAGCGATATGCCATTTCTGGATCGGCATAGAAGTCGCCGACGCGGCGTTTCCCGTCATGTGCGCCTCCATACCCTTCTGGCTCGCCGGGTTCTGGCGGCCGTTCGGGATGCGCGCAGAGAAGTTCGCGCCCCTTCTGATCAACCACCACCTGAAAGACCAAAAGCTCCTCTACGAGAGCCCGCAGGACAAATCCCTCCCGCGCACCGAGGCGGGAAGGCCCACGCGAAGGGCGAAGAGGATTGCAAGACGAAAAGGAGCAGAGGCCAATGAGCCAACGAGAGAATGCGAGAAGTGCGAGGAAAGAGAGAGCGAGCGACAAGGAGAGGCTCAAGGCTGAGAAGAAGCTCGCGAAGGCGCGCATCAGATCTGAGCGCGCGGCGAGAGCCAAGGCCAAGCGCGAGAGGTCGGGCTCGTCGAGCTTCGTAAGGCAGCTGATGGGCTCTGCCAGCAAGTCGGACCGATCCAAGAAGACCCACGAGGAGAAGCTCAAGCGACAGAAGAAGGCGCGCGCCCAGGCGGGCGAGACCGCCTCCTACATCGGCTACGACGCCATCTACAAGGACGGCATAGCCCAGGTAGAGGAAGGGCTCTTCTCGCAGACGATCGAGTTCTCGGACATCTCCTACCAGTCGGCGCGCCGCGAGAACCAGCAGAACATCTTCACCGTGCTCTCATCGCTCTACAACTACTTCGGAGCGGACTCCTGCGTACAGCTCACGATCGCAAACGTCCCCATCCCCGACGAGGAGATCGGCAAGAAGCGCTTCTTCAAGGCGTCCGACCCCGACACGGAGAAGTACGCCAGGGAGTACAACCGGATCCTCAACGACAAGATGAGAGAGGGGGTCTCCAACCTCACGCGCCACCGCTATCTCACCTACATGGTGGGCGCAGACGACGTCTGGGAGGCGGTGCCGAAGCTCTCCCGCATAAAGGGCGACGTCATCGACACGCTCTCGCGCATCCGCTGCGAGGCGCACGCCCTGAACGGCACCGAGCGCATCGAGGCGATCCAGTCGCAGCTGCGCCCGAAATCACCCTTCACGTTTGACTGGGACAAGGTGAGCCCCGTGTCCAACACGAGGACAAAAGACCTCATAGCGCCAGCGCTCATCGACTTCAAGCCGCACGGCAGGGCAGACATATTCCGGGTGGACGACGCCTACGGCTGCGTGGTCTCCATCCGCACGTTCGGCTCGATGCTCGAAGACGACTACCTCGCCAAGATCATCGACCTTCCCATGCCGCTCTCGGTGAACCTGCACATCCAGCCCATCGCGCAGTCCGATGCCCTCGCGCTCGTGAAGCGCCAGCTCGACTGGATGGATAAGGAGATAATCGACGAGCAGATGAGCGCCATGAAGAAAGGCTACGACTACACGATCCTTCCGCCGGAGCTCAGATACTCCAAGGAGGAGGCCGAGGAGCTCCTGGACTTCCTTCGTAACAAGAACGAGCGCCTCTTCACCTATACCGGCCTCATCTACACCTACGCCGATACTATAGATACGCTTGAGCGCCAGGTCGACCAGATCATCTCTGTCGGGCAGGGCAACTCGCTCGGCATTGAGCCGCTCTACTACCGTCAGCGCCAGGCCCTGAACTCGGTTCTCCCCTTGGGCATGAACCACGTCGATGTCACCCGCTACCTCACAACCGGACAGATTGCTATGCAGATGCCCTTCGCATCGCTTGAGCTCAACCAGGAGGGCGGGGGCTACTACGGGCAGTCGAAGCAGTCCGGAAACCTCGTCATCTGCAACCGCAAGAAGCTCGCGAGCCCCATGGGGTTCGTCTGCGGCAAGCCCGGTTCCGGGAAGTCCTTCTCCGTGAAGCGCGAGATTACCAACACCGTGCTCGCCTATCCGGAGGACGAGATTATCATCTTCGACCCTGCTGGCGAGTACGGAAACCTCATCGAGGCCCTCGGCGGCGTGAACGTCCGGCTCGCACCCGATGCCGACACCGCGCTCAACCCCTTCGACCTCTCAGATGTGGAGGGGCGCGCCGACGCCGCGCAGCTCGCATTCAAGATAGACGCTTTCTTGGCCCTTTCGAGCGCGATGATGGCGGAGTCATCCGAAGGCCTTCCCGAGGCGGACAAGTCGATCATCACGAGATGCGTCGAGGCAGCCTATGCAAAGTGCACAGATGCGCAAGGGATGCCGACGCTTTCCGACTTCCACGAGATACTCGTCGAGCAGCCGGAGGCGGAGGCGCGCGACATAGCCCTTCGCTACGAGCGATACGTCACCGGTGCGCTGTCGTTCTTCAACCGCCAGTCCAACGTCGGCTTCGACAACCGCATCACCAACATCGACTTGCACGACCTCTCCACCAACATGCGCGTGTTCGGGATGCTCACCGCCCTTGAGGCTGTGCGCAACCGGATGTATGTGAACTTCGAGCGCGGCGTGACCACCTGGCTCTACATCGATGAAGTGCAGTCGCTCTTCGGGCATCCCACCATCATCGACTACTTCGCGAAGTTCTGGGCGGAAGGGAGGAAGTTCAACCTGATCTGCACCGGCATCTCCCAGAACACCTCGCACATGCTCACCCACGAGCGTGCGCGCACCATGGTCCTGAACTCGGACTTCATGCTGCTCCACAAGCAGGCGAGCCAGGACTTGGCCGCATGGGCCGAAATGCTCTCGCTATCCGGTGCCGAGCGCGAATACATCGACGAATCGATTAAGGCTGGAGAGGGACTGCTCGTCGCGGGAGGGGCGCGCGTGCCGATCCGGGACGACTTCCCCAAAGGCGCCCTCTACGACCTCTGGAACACCAAGCCCGAGGAGATCGCGCAGCTGAAGCGCGCTCGTGCCTTCGAGTCAAACGCAAAGAAAAGCCAGGGCTAGATGGATCCGAGAAGCCTTGACAAGCAAAGCGCATCGATCGCTGACATCGTAACCGCCGATAAGCTCGATGCCGTGAGCGCAGGGATCGTGAAGGACGACGAGAGCCAAAGCCTCTCCGCCCTGAGCGAGAGAAGATCCGCGCTCGGCAGGAGGACAACGCGCATGGCAAGCCCTTCCATGGAACGCATGCGCAAGTCGGCAAGTGCGACTGGAGAAGGCAGTGATTCCGGCATCGCACCGGATGCCGGGGGCGCATCTGCGGGAACTGGGACAGTAAACGCCCCGAGCGAGCGCCTCAAGCTTCGTCAGCTTCTGGAGCGCGAAGCCGTTTCCGAGCTCGACGACACTGACGAGTTCGAGGGTGCAGGCAGCGCTTATGACGCTGGGCGGAGCGCCAAGCGGACGATTGCCGCCGTGCGGGACAGGAAGGCGAAGGTAGCCCACTCCGCATCGGGCGGATCCAAGGGAACAAGCACGAATGCAAAGGCTGCCAAGAACACGAGTGCGCAGGGGACCAAGAAGGCGAAGGTAGCGAGCACTGCAGGAGCCGTTCAAGGCCAGGCACAGGCGAGCCATCCCGCCGCCAAGG
>UMDQ01003693.1_pt1 | contig 9983 bp, 5 predicted proteins | sample 1964531 | NCBI WGS metagenome assembly UMDQ01 (sample SAMEA4835998, study PRJEB28245) | human gut metagenome | biome: gut microbiome; material: fecal sample | place: Denmark | collected 2008
CGATGGCTCGCGGAATCACGGACTGAAAACGCCGCAATAATCAGCCCACCGTTGAAGCAGTGACCGTCAATGGCACCGATGTGGCAGTTGCAGACAAAACCATCACTGTCACCAATCGTTATGCCCCCAATGGGCAGTGGCAGTTTGAGGCTGACAAGTTCTTCTATGGCCTGGGAGCGCCCCGCCCTTGTAGCTTTACGATGGTTGAATTGTCGAACGTCCCTGAGGTAGGCAAGTCCATCGACCCAGCCACCAAGGATGACAAGGCTTGGACTGCTGAGCTTGAGACAGCGGATTTCACGGAGGGCAAAGCCTCCATCAAATTCCCTGCCATCATTTATAAGCAAGAAGGCACCGGCGACAACAAGGTCAACGATATCGGCGATCATTACTACCTCGTCACTGAGGACGGCGATGATGCTGCCAAGGACACCACGGCCTATGTCATCAAAGTGACCGTGGCGGTTGACAACAACGATCCTGCTAAGCTCACCGCCACCGGAACCTTGCGCGGCTACGCTGACGACCTCGACTCCGCGCTGAACCCGCTGGTTCTGCCGGAAGGTGAACGCCCGGCGTTCTACAACACCGACACCTACGATCTGATCAGCGCTGCCAGCTACAGCGTGTATGCGGCCAGCGGCGAGCCGGTCGATCAGGTGTGCTACGTCGATCCGAAGATCGTCAAGAACCTCGAGGGCCGCGCCATCAAGTCTGGCGAGTTCGCCTTCAAGCTCATTCAGGTGGCGAACTACAACGACACTGAGGGCGAGCTCATCTCCGCCACTACTAACGACGAGTTCGGCATGGTCGACTTCGACAAGGCGAACAACGTCTCCGGCGACCTCGAGAACCCCAGCTGCCTGGCTTATACCAAGCCCGGCACCTACTACTACCGCGTCATCGAGGACACCAGCAAGGGCGGCATGAACGACCAATCCGTGCTGTACAGCGACCAGGTGATCACCTTCACCACGGTTATCAAACAAGATGAGACAACGGGCCAGCTGGTGTGTACCGATATGTACTACGGCTGGTGGGACGCCGCGACCAACCAGAACGTCCGCTTCGACGAGCAGTACGCCGACTACGAGACCCAGCCGGGCAACATCGGCGATATATCGAAGCTGAACCCCGATTGGCACCCGACCATCACCAACAAGGCGCGTCCGATGGATCTGCAGGTGCGTAAGACCAGCGTGTCCGATCGCGACGAGGGCCTGGTGGGTGCCACCTACGCGCTGTATATGGTGAACGAGAACCCGCAGGGCGACATCTGGCTCGCTGAGGCGACCTCCGAGGAAGGCGGCTGGATCACCTACAAGAACGTGAGCCTTGCCACCAACAACCTGTACTACTTCAAGGAAACGGCTGCGCCCGCAGGCCACACTGTGAGCGAGTTCCGCAGCCCCTACTTCTACCTCGTGGAGGATGCGACCTCTGCCAACGGCTACACCTTGAAGTACACCGACACCAAGTACTTCGACGCCGCTGAAACGGAAGCCGTTTCTGTTCCGATGGCCGCTGCCGCTACACAAACCGATGTCGCCGCCCAGGCTGCTGCCGCTGCGACTGACGACCAAACCCAGCCGGGCCACAGCGCCGACGGCAACATCCTGCTGACCTACGACAAGGACGGCGGCGTCTACGACGAAACCACCCAGGTTGAGGTGAACAAGCTGGACACCCGCACCCACGAATGGGTGGAAGGCGCCAAACTGGTCATCCTCGAGAAGGAATCGGGCAAGGAAGTGGCCAGCTGGACTTCGGGCAAGGCTCCCCAGAAGCTGGCGAAGACGTTGAACGTCGGCATCACCTATCTCCTGCGCGAGGTGGAAGCCCCCGGCGAGTACCGCTTGGCTAACGACGTCGAGTTCGTCATTGACAACTACGGCAACGTGACCATCACCAAGGGCACGGAAAACGGCAACGCCGAGCTGTCCGACAACACCATCACTTTGTACGACACCATGATGGATGCCGAGGAGGTCGAGCAGCGCGAGCGTGAAACCACCCGCGAGGTGCCGCTGGGCACGATTCTGGCCCAGACCGGCGATATGCTGCCGATCCTGGGTATCGGTGCCATCGTGCTGGCGAGCCTGATCGCCCTTATCGTGGCCGGCCGTCGGCGCCATGAGGGAAAGGATGACAAAAACTAAGATGTATCGGGGATCGCAGGCAGTCGTCTGATTGAGATTTCATGAGGGATACGCGCGAGGCTCTTCGGAGCTTCGCGCGTATCTGTGCTAGATAACAAAAGATGAGCCATTAACTAAGGAAAAGACGAACAGAACGATCTATTGACCTCGTGATTGTCATGACTGATGCAGCAGTTAACATATCGGCAGGCTCGTTTGGCGCTTCGGCCCCGGCGGAAGCATCGGATGCATTCGCGTACGACGTTAAGAAGCGCCTCGGGCGATTGCGCATTGTGTCGCGCCTCTGTTCGGTCATAGGTGCCGTGCTCCTGGCGGCGGTTGCCCTGCTGGCTATCAGCGCAACGGTGGCGCCGCGCTTCATGGGGCTGCAATCCTATGCCATCGTGTCGGGATCCATGGAACCGTCGTTTCCCGTGGGCAGCCTTGTGTACGCTGAACCCATCGAGCCCGAGGCGTTAGCCGTGGGTGACGTGGCGGTTTTCTGGCGCAATGACGAAGTCGTCATTCACCGCGTGGAGGAAAACCTTTACGAAGACCGCGAACTGATCACCCGCGGCGACGCCAACGAAGGTATCGATGCTCATCCGGCCCAGTACGACAACGTGGTCGGTCACGCCGTGAACCAGATACCGGGCATCGGCTATTTCGTCATGGCGCTGGCGTCGCTGCCGGGAAAGCTCGTCTTAGGTTGGGTCGTCCTCATGGGCGCCGCCTTCTCCATAATCGGCACCGCCATAGCCTCCCTCGCGCGGCAGTAACGCAGCGCCCCCGCCAACAAATTTTCGTTACTTTGTACCTAAAAGTCTCGTTTTTATGCTTGTAAAACCTCGTTATTTTGAACATGGCAATCAACCGTCCCTCTTCGGGAGACGGGATCTGGTGCCCGTCATGCCAAGATTGGGCGTTTGGCACCCCTCTGCCAAGAACCGGGGATTTGGTACCCCCGGTTCGGTTCAGGCCCCGAATTATGGCGAATCTCGAGGTTTGGTACCCCGATTTCTGCCAACTTCGGCGATTTGGTTCCTCGCATCCGGAGAAATGCCTGGTCGCGATTTGTCCGAACGGCTTTTGCGGGTACCAAACCTTAAGATTCGCCCGACGGCGGGTATCAAACTTGAGGTCTCGCCACGAAAAGGTACCAAACCGCGCGATCCTGCCGAGAAAACGGCCCTCCGGGGTACCAAATCTCCCAAGTTGGCTGAGGCCAGGCGACCAATTTGGCAAAAAGCCCGCGCTAAACCTCTAATCTTGCAAAAACTGAACATATTATATCTTGCAATCTTGCAAAAACGTAACTTATTATCTTATACTGCTTTGCAAAAACCGCATTATTGCAGATAGAAGAAGACTTATGTTCAAAAGAAAAGCCTATGAAAAGCTGCTTAGATGGAAGCGCGACTATAGCAACGGGTATGCGGCCTTGTTGGAGGGCCCGCGGCGCGTGGGAAAGAGCACTATCGCCAAGCATTTCGCGGAGGAGGAGTACGATTCCAGCATCATAATCGACTTCGCGAACATCACGAGCGATATGCTGGCTGTGTTCGACGATGTGGCGAATCTAGATCTGTTCTTCCTTCGACTGCAAGCGCAGACCGGTATAACGCTCATACCGGGAAAGTCGGTTATCGTGTTCGATGAGGTACAGCTTGTGCCAAAGGTTCGACAGGCAATCAAATACTTTGTGGCTGACGGGCGCTATGACTATATTGAAACCGGATCGCTCATATCCATTAAGAAGAACGTGAAGGGGATTGTCATTCCTTCTGAGGAGCACAGGATCGCGATTCATCCCATGGACTACGAGGAGTTCTGCTGGGCGTGCGACAACGGCAGGTTCGGGGTGCTTGAGCAACTTGCTGCACTTGGACAACCGGCTGGAAACGCCACTAATAGGAGCCTCATGCGCGATTTCCGCATATATATGGCCGTGGGAGGCATGCCACAGGCCGTCGAGGCGTACAGGAGGGGCGAGAATTTCGAAGCCATCGATCGCGTGAAGCGTGAAATTATTGAGCTGTACAAGGCCGATTTCAAGAAGATAGACGCGAGCGGCCGTACCTCGGCTATCTTCGACGCCATCCCGGCCCAGTTGGCAGCCAAGAAAAACCAGTTTCGCATCTCTGCCGCAACGGGAAAGAGACTGACCACCAAAGACGAGGAGCGGCTTTTCGATTTGATCGACTCCAAAACCGTGCTTCCTTGCTACAATACGACCAATCCGGGCGTCGCGCTGTCCCAGACCAAGGACTTCGGCTCCTACAAGCTCTACCTTGCGGATACGGGTCTTTTCGTGACTATGATGTTCAACAGCGAAGATGGCGCGAATGTCGACCTCTATCAGAGGCTTCTAGGGGATAGCCTGAGCGCTGACTTGGGGTATCTTTACGAAAATGCGGTGGCACAGATCATAGCAAGCTGCGGAAGGGACTTGTACTTCCATAGCTGGCGGCCGAAGGGGAAGACTCATGCTTATGAGGCTGACTTCCTGCTGGCGGACAAGGTCAAAGCGAAAATCGTTGCTATAGAAGTAAAGTCCTCGGGAGTTAACAGCCATAAGTCGATTGATGAGTTTGCTGTCAAGTATTCTAATGTCATATCCCGGTGCATACTCTTTTCGCAGAAGGACGTGTCACGCAGAGGGGCGCTTGAGATGGAGCCTTTGTACCTCGCGCCGGTGATCATTGGCGGCATCGGGAGAGGCTAGCGGTGGCTATGGCGTAGCCTCTATGGGCGCTCCGATACGGCATTGCTCTGACGGGTCTTGTAAGGGCTTTTCTCTTTTACCGTTCACCCCTGGAAAAATACCGCTCGAATAGGGTTTAGAGCGTTTAGGGAATATTTTCGTCGTTCTTTACCCTGTCATTTGCCTATCAATTTGTTTTGGGTCCTCGTAAGAAAGTTTCGCGAAACCCCTGCTCAGAGCTTTGAAATTCGAAGCAATTTCATAATCGTTGACTTTGACATCATTTTTGTCAGTGGACAAATAAGCCCAGATCAATAAAGTAAACCTAGCCATCGGTAACGCGCGGGTGCGATTTGGGTGTCGAAACGGCTACGAGAAGGCCCGTTTCGAACACGCTCCCGACAGCTTGTTTACAAGTTGTCAACGAGGAATCGCTCGAAGCAAGCCGCTTCAGCCCGAAGCCTCCGATGACAGCGAGGGAAGGTTCGCCCGACCCCCGGTAAATAGGCTTAAATGTCCGGTCTCCAAACCGGTATTTAAAAAGGTAGTAGGAAACGGAGTAGAAGGAAGGTGCGGAGTATGTGGACCATAGCGCGGTTCATGGACGCGAGAAACACCGCCGAGGGCAAGTTCCTGTCAGTCTTGCTGTCGGTGCTTTTGGTGTTCTCGTTCCTGAACGTGACCATGTTCACGGACTACGCGGGCGCCGACACCAACGAGGCCAGCGAGGAGAACTCGCTGCCCGTTGAGGAGCCGGAGTTCACGGAGCCCGAGGCCACCGCGGAAGAGCCCGAGGCTGAGAAGGCGTCGGAGGAGGTGACAACCCCCGCCCCCCAGTAGAGGAGAAGCAGGAGACCTCCGTCGAGGAGGAGCCCGCGGCAACCGATGTCGAGGTCGAGCTCCAGCTCGTCGATGCGACGATCACCTACGAGGGCGCTGATTACGGCGACGGCGACAAGCTGGTCGCGCCCCTCGGCGAGGATCTCAAGTTCTCAGTGGAGGCCGCCGAAGGCGCCGAGGTGAAGGTCGCTGCAACCATCGGCGACGAGGACGTCGTCCTCTCGCCAGAAACGAACGGCAACTACATCCTGAAGGGCGATCAGGTGACCGACGCCCTCGCCGTCATCGGCGTCGTAACGGAGCTCAAGAACGAGGAGCCCGTCCCGAGCGATACCCCCGAGGCCGATACACCAACGCAGCCTGACACTCAGGAGCCTGTGGCGGAAGAGCAACCGTCGACCTTTGAGGCTGAGCCGGCCGACGAGGCCGATGAGCCGAGCGGCATCCACCGCAACCCTGTGGTGCAGATCAAGTTTCAAGTGGGTGCCGTCACGCTCGCCCACTCCGAGTTCCTGACCAATGGGGAAACAGTTCAGCTTCCCTTTGTCGCTGATTCCGATGGCCAGAAGTTCACGGGATGGAAGTTCGAGCCTGCCGGGTTTGTTGACGCTTTTAACAAAGTGGTAGTACCTGCTGACCAAGCTTGGGATAAAGATGACATGACGGTCACCGCCACCGCTCAGTTTGCTGAGGCCTGCACCGTGACCTTCAAGGGCGAGCGCGATAATGTTGTTATTGCCACTGAGAAGGTCGTCAAGGGAGAGTCTTTGTCTGCCTCCCAGCTTGCGGCGGCGAGCGCCAAGTATCAAGTTCCTGCCGGCAAGAAGCTGGTCGGATGGGAGATTGGCGGCGAAGAGCTGACCGAACAAACGATCATCAACAACAACGTAGAGGCCTCTGCCGTTGTGGCTGACGGCACCTGGGTGACGTTCAATTCCCAGGGCGGCACTTCCGTTCCCTCTGCGCAGGTGCGCGAGGACGGCACCATCGACTGCACCGCTGTTCCCACCCGCGCCGGCTTCAATTTCGACGGTTGGTTCACCGCCGCTGCCGGTGGCGATAGGGTGACGGCAGATACGAAGTTCGAGCGCTCCGCGACTATTTACGCACACTGGACGGCTCATCAGGTCAATTACACTGTTATCTACTGGCAGGAGAACGCCAACTGGAACAATCAGTACCTCGACGAGGCCTCCCGCGACAAGGTACAGTACTCCTACGTGAAGTCCGAAACGAAGACGGGCACCGCTGGTCAAGCGACCAACGTAAGCGCTGGCGCTCCGGACAAGGGTTTCAAAACCGCCCGCGTGGACAACAAGAAGATCGCCGGAGACGGCTCCACCATCGTGAACGTTTATTACGACCGAGAGGTATACAGTGTCAGGTTCAAAAGCCTAGATTGCAATAATTGGTTGCACAGCTTATTGGGCCATGAAGCAAATTGCTACAAGCTCGATCCCTCGAAAACTATAACTGAGAAATACGGTGCAACTATCGGTTCAAGATGGCCCGGTGGATTCTGGAGTGTCAATGAAGGCAATAAAGGTCCGTGGCAAGGCAATTTGATTGAAATGCCCCTTGGGGGGAAGACCTTCTCTGGGCAGTACGATGGTACGAACGCCAGGGCAAATTACTACGTACAAGTACTTCCCGGTCAGAAAGCGGATGAGAACAAGGGAGGAAAGTCCTACAAGCTGCACCATACGGACAGGGGGCCGAGCCTCAATGTGACCGATGAGGAACGCTACGATATCCCGGGCTACACCCTCAATAAGTCGGCAAGTACTGGCAATGGATCGGATTACGATGGCGCAAAGTTCTACTACGACCGCAACATCTATGACATCATTTTCGTAAGTCAAGGTGCGACCATCGCAACGGTTGATCGTCTGTTCGAGCAAGAGATATCAGGTGTCGACACAACCGGCTATGCGCCCGTTCGCGATGGCTACACCTTCGGCGGATGGTTCCAGGATCAAGATTGCACCGTTCCCGCTGACGAGATGCTTTCTGGTCCTATGCCCGCGCGCAACCTCACCGTCTACGCAAAGTGGATCGCCCCGCAAGTGAAGGTGAAGGTTCACGCCTCCACCTCCGAAGCTGACGCTGCAGGCGTCGATTTCACCGTGAACGCCGGCTCTGCCCTTACCGAGGCTCAGCTGAACGAGAAGGCCGACATTGCCGAGAAGATTGCGAACGACCCCAATGCCTTCCTGGGCTGGTACACGAAGACCTCGAGCGGCAATTGGCTGCCCTTCGACATGAGCACCCCTATCGATGAGGGCATCGAGCTCTACGCCCGCTGGCGCAGCGACACCTATACTGTTACCTACAAGATCGCGGATGCCGACAAGGAGCTTGGTCTGACTGCTCCGGTCGACGACAACAAGTACGCCGATGGCGCCGCAGCAGTAGTCAAGGGCATTCCGGTCACCGCGACACTCGATAACCAGTTCGCCAACTGGATCGACGAGAACGGCAACGAAGTGACTGCCGGCTCTACCCTCGAGATGACCCGCAACATCACCCTAACCGCAGTCTTCAAGCCCGTGATCTCTTACAGATTTGTTGACATCACGTATGCTCCTGGCAAGGGCAGCGGAACTGCGTACACAAAGACGCAACTCTCTTACAATGGCATTACCTATATCGATAGCAACGCAGATGCCCGCTTTGTTGCTCCCGATGGGTATGAATTCGATTGCTGGAACACCAAGGCCGACGGCACTGGTGACAACTATCAGCCGGGAGACCGTGTTCGCGTAAAGACCAGCGCTACTCTGTATGCAAAATGGAAGCCTCGCACCGACCTGGCCTACACCGTCAACTACGTGGACGCCGAGACCGGCGAGGCCGTGGCCGACCAGAAGAACTTCACCGGCGCCGAGTTCGGCAAGACCTACACCGAGACCGCCGTCGAGGTGGCCGGCTACGTGAAGCCCGAGGTGGACACCCAGAGCGTGACCGTGGCCACCGACCCGGCCAAGAACGTCATCACCTTCGAGTACGCCAAGCGCGCCGACCTCGGCTACACCGTCAAGTACGTCGACGCCGCCACCGGCGAGGAGATCGCCGATGCCAAGGCCGTCACGGGCAAGACCTTCAAGGAGACCGTGACCGAGGAGCCCATCGCCATCGACGGCTACACGACCACCGAGAAGCCCGTCACCTTCACCGTCGAGGTGCAGAACGACGACGTGGTGTTCAAGTACAACAAGCGCACCGACCTGGCCTATGAAGTGCATTATTTCTACGACGGTGTGGAGGACGAGTCACTTGTTGTCATCGAAGACAAAGCGACCTTTGGTACTAAGATTCCTTACGAAGACGATGGAGATAAGCTGATTCACAACGGTCAAACTTACCTGCTTGATCGTGTTGAGGGAGCGGAGAAGGTTGTTACCACGACCCCTTCTGCTAATATCGTTAATGTGTATTTCGATAAGGACGTGATTGGCGAAGGTCCCGAGGGCCCCAATTTCCCTGACGGTATTCCAGACAAGTACCAGGCGACGGTAACTTACCTCGTCGTTAACGGCACCTTCGGCCAAGGAGGCACGGCGTCCGTCACCGAGGTGATCACCGTTGCACATAAGGACGAGAATGGAAATGTCACGCTGGTCGACTACAAGATGAACGTGCCCGATAACATGGTTCCGGCTGTGGGCTACGATCAGCAGCCTGGCACCTGGGGTGATGCGGACTTCAACGCGAAGCTCGAGGGAGGTTCCACCTACACCTTCACTTACGTCTACGGCATCAATAACTACTCCGTGAACGTGAGCGTCGCCAACGGCACCTCCAATGTTGGCGAGGTCGGAACGACCGGAACCTACGGCTCCGATCTGGCCTACGCCTTCGCGCCGGCCGACGGCTACGCCCTGGACAGCGTGAGCGTGGACGGCCAGCCTGCTGTGCTGACCAATGGCGGATACACCTTCTCCGCCCTGAACGCGAACCACTCGATCAGCGTCGTGTACGCGATTGACTCCAACCGCGACGGTATTCCCGACTCCCGCCAGGCGATCGTGAACTACAACGTCGCCAACGGCACCTGGGCCGACGGCACCGCCGCCCCGGTCACGGAGTACGTGAACATGTACGCCTACCGCAACGGCGAGTGGGAGCCCGTGGAGCCTGTCCTGAACCCGCCTGCCGGCATGATTGCTAACGCCGGTTACTCTCAGGCTTCTGGTTCTTGGCGCGTGAACCCGGCCGCCTCGCAGCTGGTCGCCGGTGGTGAGGTGACCTTCACCTACGCCTTCACGGCCATCCCGACGGTGGTCGTGCCGCCCACTACT
>UMDQ01020211.1_pt1 | contig 9886 bp, 7 predicted proteins | sample 1964531 | NCBI WGS metagenome assembly UMDQ01 (sample SAMEA4835998, study PRJEB28245) | human gut metagenome | biome: gut microbiome; material: fecal sample | place: Denmark | collected 2008
CAGATTGAGATCGTAAGCCGCGATGCGGCAGAGTATGTGACAAAAATCAAAGTTGCGGGGGAAACATACGATGGAGAGCAGTTCCGCCATGCATTAGAGCTTCCATCTGCCTGCTTTACGATCACGGAAATAGACGATCATGTGCGTATCGTGGCAAGGGGCATGGGACATGGTTTTGGATTAAGCCAGAATACAGCAGAGAAACTTGCAAAAGAGGGATATGGTTATCGGGAGATTCTTGCTTATTTTTATAAGGGAGCAGTGATCGGGCAGGCTGGTAATTTATAGGAAAGAAATAAAAAAATAATCGTATAAACCATCCGGGATGTGGAAACACTATGGTTAAAAATAAATAATGGATGGTGAGAAATAATGAAAAAGAAAGGTTTTTTGGGGTACAGACAATATGTGATTGCGGGGCTGCTGATCGCTTTAGCGGCAGTTGGAACGACTGCGTTATACAGCAGCCGACAGGAAAAGGAACGGGAGCAGATGGAAGCCGAACTTGCAGAAGAAATGCAGAAACAGGCAGATGATATTGCAGCAGAGGAGAGTTCGGAGCAGTCTGCCGAGGCATCTGCACTGGTTCCTCCAAAACAGTCTTTAAATGAAATGGAGAATGAACTGGATGATCCTGCCGTAACGGCGGAACTTGCAGAAGAAAATAATGCAGCGGAAACGGAAGAAACAGAAGCAGCACAGAGCATTCAGACGACAGGCAAAGCACAGACACTTCATTTTTCGGAGGAGCTGCTCTGGCCGATGGAGGGAAACGTGATCATCAATTACAGCATGGATTCCACGGTTTATTTCCCGACGCTTGACCAGTATAAATATAATCCGGCAGTGATCATTGCAGGTGAGGTCAATGATAAAGTCTATGCAGTTGCCAAAGGCCAGATTAAGAGTATTGAAAATGATGAGGTGACAGGCTGTACAGTTACGGTCGATCTGGGTGATGGCTATGAGGCAGTTTACGGACAGTTAAAGGAGCTGAATTTTGCAAAGGGAGATTATGTGGAGGCCGGACATGTATTAGGATATGTTGGAGAGCCGACGAAATACTTCACGGTAGAGGGAAGCAATCTGTATTTTGAACTTGATAAAGATGGCACACCCGTGGATCCGGTAGCATATTTCGAATAAAAGAAAAAGCATTCTTCCTTGAATAAGACACAGTTCTATTTTATAATAAAATGGCATTCTTTTTAGAGAGAAAACGTGAAAAGAAATGTCTGTTGTGGAATGAGAGGAGGCAGTGCACATGGAATACGACGGATATGATGAAATTGTCCGCGCATGGATACAGGGAGTGTACGACAGCCGGGGAAACGATGCAAAACGGACATTGAAGTTTTGTTATGATATTGAACAGTATGCAATGAAAAAAAATGATCCAAAGCTGCTTGGATTTGCATACTATTACAGTGCAGAGACTTATTATCTGTTAAATGAAAGTGAAAAGTTTTTTTTCTGCATCAGCAAAGGCGTATCTTATCTGAATGAATCAAATCAGTGGGAACTTGTGGCGCGTGCATATAATCTGATGGCAATTACGGCGATCAATCGGGGAAATGAGCCGATCGCACTTGACTATTATCTGACTGGATTGAATTTCTGTACGAAATATCAGTTAAAACAGGAAGAAACCATGATAGATATAAATCTTGGAAATTTATATTTATCCTGTGGACAATATTTAGAGGCACAGAGATATTTTGAAAATTGTGGACAGCATGTAAAGGATTTTGTGAAAGATGATAAAAATTACCGCCTGATCACCTGTGTTTATATAGGAATGGGAACCGGTTTTTTGTATCGCGATATGCCGGAGCGTGCAGCACATTATGCAGAGCTTGTCTCGGATGAGTGCGCGGGCCGTATTGATGGCATTGAACTGCTCAGTTTTCGCTGTTTTAAGGCGGAGGTATGCCATGCAACCGGAAAGACGGCGGCGCGTGATGAATGCATCCGGTTGATCTGTGAGGAGATCAATGCAGATATTCCGATCATGGATATTTTTAGTGATCTTTATGAATTCAGCCAGCTTTTGCTTGAAATCGGAAATGATGATGCTTTTTTGCGGGTAATGGAAATTTTAGAGCCATTGACATGGCAGTCAAAGATCGTCAATCTTCAGAGGCAGATTATTTCCTTGAAAATTAAGTTTTACCGTATGCATAAGGATAATGATGCATATTTAGAGGCTGCGGGGCAGTACTACGAGTTGTCCGAGATCATGGAAAAAGAAAAACCGGCGATGATCGCAAATATGCTTGATGTGCGGGAATCTTTAGAGCGGGCGAACAAAAAAAGACGCGAGATGGAAGAAGCAAATATCCGGCTTTTGGAAAAGTCAGAGACGGATGCACTGACGCGCCTGGCAAACCGGTTCCGCCTTAATGATTATCTGGATCAGGTATTTGAGAAGGCATTATCAGAGCAGACGCCGCTTGCCATGGAGATCCTGGATATCGATTATTTTAAGCAGTATAATGATAACTACGGACATCAGGCAGGGGATGAGTGCATTAAGCGGATCGCAAAGCAGCTTGAGCTGATGCAGAATGATATGATATTCTGTGCGAGATATGGAGGGGATGAGTTTATCATTCTCTATCAGAATATGACGGAGGAAGCGGTCAGACATGCGGCGGAGGGATTGCGGCAGCGGATCATTGATCTTGGAATCCAACATGCATATTCTAAGGCAATGCCTATCGTGACAATCTCACAGGGAATCTGTTATGATATTCCGAAAGATGATACAAAGAGCTGGGATTTTCTGCATGCGGCAGATGCGATGCTTTATCAGGTTAAGAAAAAATCCAGAAATGATCTTGCACTGGGACACTTAGCAGATGTGAGTGACAAATAAAACAGGAAACATTTTATGAATGCGGCATAGAATATAACAGATAGAAACAAAAATCCGCAATCGAGTTTTTCACACGGAAAACCGGAAGTAAAAAGTGATGCAGTAGAATGGATAATATACATGATTGTCGATTGCTTTTAAATAAGAAGTAACACCCAGACCAAAAATCGGCGACGATTTTGTCGAAAGATGAGGTTTGGGGTACATAATTCCCGAAAATCCGCAGTTGATGCGAACTGTTGCGCGGGGGAATTTCTTGACAAAAGTACGGGCACCGTGTTATCATTCAGACTGTTGCGCTTATGGGGGCTGTTGATCAGCCCCTTGTTTTACGCGCGCCAATGGCGCACGTTTCTATAGAAAGGAAATATATGGAAACAGTTAGATTCGATCAGTTAGATTTATATCCGCAGGTATTGCGTGCGATAGCAGAAATGGGATTTGAAGAGGCAACACCGATCCAGAGTCAGGCAATTCCGGTTGTGATGTCCGGTGTGGATGTCATTGGACAGGCACAGACAGGAACCGGAAAGACGGCATCATTTGGAATCCCGGTACTGCATAAAGTAGATCCGAATAATAAAAAAACACAGGTTATCATCTTATCACCGACAAGAGAGCTTGCCATCCAGGTGGCGGATGAGATCCGTAAACTTGCAAAATATATGCACGGTGTAAAGATCCTTCCGGTGTACGGCGGACAGGAGATCAGCCGTCAGATCAAGGCATTGAAGGGTGGGGCACAGATTATTATCGGTACACCGGGACGTGTTATGGATCATCTGCGCAGAAAGACGATCCGCTGTGAGGCAGTGAACACGATCGTACTTGATGAGGCAGACGAGATGTTAAACATGGGATTCCGTGAGGATATTGAGACGATCTTAGAGTATATCCCGGAGGAAGGACGTCAGACGGTGTTATTTTCTGCGACCATGCCAAAGCCCATCTTAGATATCACGAAGAAATACCAGCACGATGCCGTGACGATCAAAGTGGTAAAAAAAGAGCTGACCGTTCCGAATATTGAGCAGTATTACTATGATGTAAAGAGAAAAGACAAGATAGAAGTTTTGACCAGACTCCTGATTATTATAATCCAAAACTCTCTCTGGTGTTCTGTAATACAAAACGTATGGTGGATGAACTTACCGAGGAATTGCAGGGACGCGGATATTTTGCTGAGGGACTGCACGGAGATATGAAGCAGACACAGCGAGATCGTGTAATGCGCGGTTTCCGTACCGGAAAAACAGAGATCCTGATCGCGACCGATGTTGCAGCGAGAGGTATCGATGTGGATGATGTGGAAGCGGTATTCAATTATGATATTCCACAGGATGACGAATATTATGTTCATCGTATCGGAAGAACCGGACGTGCCGGAAGAACCGGACGTGCGTTTACTTTCGTCAAAGGCAAAGAAGTATATAAATTAAAAGATATCATGCGTTACTGCAAGACCAAGATCGTTGCAATGCCGATCCCGTCCACGGATGATGTGGCACAGATCAAGGCTGAGAAGGTCATGGAAGAAATCGGAAGAATTATCGACGAGGAAAATTTAAAAGATACGATCGATATCATCGAAAAGCAGATCAATGAATCCGATTATACCGCAATGGATATTGCTGCAGCATTCTTAAAACAGGCGTTGGGACAGATCAATCTTGACAATGACAGAGAGGACTCTTTTGATTTTGACAATACCGGAGCTGAAGAGGGCATGGTGCGTCTGTTTATCAACATCGGTAAAAAAGACCGCGTGAAACCGGGCGATATCTTAGGTGCGGTTGCAGGCGAATCCGGCATGCCGGGTAAACTTGTCGGAGCCATTGATATGTATGATAAATACACATTCGTGGAAGTGCCGAGAGAATACGGAAAAGAAGTTTTAGAAGCCATGAAAAATGCAAAGATCAAAGGCCGCTCCGTCAATATGGAACCGGCAAACCAGAAATAAAAGAGCAGTAAAAAATCCCGTGTGAGGATGATTTTTAAAATCAGTCTCATACGGGATTTTTTTGTAATGTTACTGTCCGATCCTGCTCACGATACTCCGGTTGATCTTCATTAAGAAAAATGCAGTTGCACCCACAGATACCAGTTCAGCGATCGGGAATGCCCACCATACCAGATTGACATTGCCGGACTGTGCTAACAGGTATGCTGCCGGAAGCAGGATCACCAACTGCCTTGCAATGGAAATGCACATACTGTAGACTGCTTTTCCAAGTGCCTGGAAAATACTACTGCAGGAGATTCCAAAGCCGGCAAGCAGGAAACTTAAACTGATGATACGCAGCGCAGGGACACCGATGGAGAGCATTGTGTCGGAAGCCTGAAACATGGAGAGAAGCTGCTTTGGAAAGAGCTGGAATAAAAGCAGGCCGACTGCCATGATGCTGACTGCGTAGGCGACACAGTGTTTTAAAGTTTTTGTGACACGCTCTTTGTTTCCGGCACCGTAGTTGTATGCCATAACCGGGATGACACCGTTGTTTAAACCAAAAGCCGGCATAAATACGAAGCTCTGCAGTTTAAAGTAAACGCCGAACACTGCGGTTGCCGTGGAGGAAAACGCGATCAGGATACGGTTCATACCGTAGTTCATCACGGAACCGATCGCCTGCATTACAATAGAAGGAACACCGATCACATAAATCTGTCCGATAATATTTTTGTCCGGGCGGAAATGGTGCAGGTCAATCTGTACTTCCTTATTTTTTGTGTGGTTTAAAACAACTGCCAGAATACCGGCAATCATCTGTCCGATGACGGTTGCAGCAGCAGCACCGGAAATGCCCATTTTCGGGAGACCAAACAGACCAAAGATGAGAACCGGATCGAGAGCGATATTGATGATCGCACCGACACCCTGTGTATACATGGTATAAATGGTTTTTCCGGTTGCCTGCAGCATACGCTCAAACATAAGCTGCGTAAAAATACCGAAAGAAAGACAGCAGCAGATCGTCAGATACTGTTTTCCATAAACGATGATCTCTTCAATATCTGTCTGGCTGCGGAAAAACGGTTCTGCAAAAAACAGACCGATGATCAGAAAGAGCAGATAGCTGACAAGAATTAAAAATACAGCATTTTCTGCGACCTTATTTACTTTTTCGGTATCCTTTTCTCCCAGGGAGCGCGCTAAAAGCGCATTTACGCCGACGGCAGTTCCGACACCGACAGCAATCATAAGGTTCTGGATCGGGAAAGCCATAGACACTGCGGTCAGGGCATTTTCGCTGATCATGGCAACAAAAATACTGTCGACAATATTATAGAGCGCCTGAACGAGCATGGAGATCATGATCGGCAGGGACATTGAGATAATGAGTTTGTCAATCGGCATGACGCCCATTTTATTTTCTTCCATAAATCCTCCTTTGTTTAACCTTTGTGTAAAAAATTCCATAATTTACTCCCGGAAAATAAAAACTTCCGGGAGCACTACCTTTCTATATTAGCATTCCTTTTATCCGAATACAAGGTACAACTTCATCAAATCTTAATGTTTTGACTGATTGGAAATTCATAATTATTCCGTTACAATAAAAGCATGATCATAAAGAGACAGGTTTATGTAAAAATCTATCAAAAACCTGCGGAAAAGGGGAAAACATGTACAGTATACTGGTGTGCGATGATGAGAAAGACATTGTTTCAGCATTAAAAATCTATCTGATGGCGGACGGTTATCAGGTATTTGAGGCATATAACGGAAAAGAGGCGCTTGAGGTGTTAAAGGAACAGGATATTCATCTGGTACTGATGGATATTATGATGCCGGAGATGGATGGGATTGCAGCGATGGTGAAAATCCGTGAGACGAGCAATGTTCCGGTTATTTTACTAACAGCAAAAAGTGAGGATACGGATAAAGTGTTAGGGCTGACCGTCGGGGCGGACGATTATATCACCAAACCGTTTAATCCGATTGAAGTGCAGGCGCGCGTCAAATCACAGCTCAGACGCTATATGCAGCTCGGAGGCGGAGCTATCAGAAAAGATGTTCTCTCGATCGGCGGGATCGAACTTGACGACCGCAGCAAAGAGGTGTCGCTTGACGGCGAAAAGATTTCTCTGACACGCACGGAATACGATATTTTAAAACTTCTGATGGAGCATCCCGGAGAGGTGTTTTCCCCGAACCAGATTTACGAACAGGTATGGCAGGATAATCCCTACGGAACGGAGAATACGGTGGCGGTACATATCAGGCATCTGCGGGAAAAAGTGGAGTATAACCCGGCAGAACCGCGGTATTTGAAAGTTGTGTGGGGACGCGGTTATAAAATGGAAGGACAGGTGTGAGAAAAGTGAAAAATTGGAGAGGATCGACAGCGGCAAAGATCATTGCCTGGATCGCGCTCAGTGCCAGTGCACTGTGTTTTGTGTTCAGCGCGGTGGGTGTGATCTTTATGTTTGATGAAGGAATCTATAGAAATTCAAAGGATGAAACAAGAAAGCAGTGGTTTGAAAATGTTTCCTATGAATATGGTCTGTCCGCGGTGGATGATGTAAGGCGGGAACAGCCGGCAGGTTCTGTAGAAAGCAAATATTTTAAATATGGTATTATCAAAGCAGACAGTCTCGAGGGGATTGACCTGAATGATGAAAAATCGTATGCGGAACGCAACTTTTCGGATAAGATCAGTCTGGAAGATGTGTATACAAACAGTGTGGAATTATCGGACGAAGATCAGATTGTATACACAAATGGAAATTTCCTGACCGGCGGCGGTGTGCAGCTCATGTATTCCGGGGATAATTCGTGGGTGAGCGTTTATGCGGACCGGGTCTGCTATGATGAGGCAAAAGGTGTTTTTGTTTATCTGGCGGGAAATGAGTATTATCCGGTGCAGACGATTGAGACGGACATAGACGGATATGGAAGCGCAGTTTTTACTTATGATACCGAGAGAAAAATGTATCTGTTTGAACACACAGACGGGACAGGAGATGCTGCTTCTGCGGAAAGAACGGTTACAGATGAGACATTGACCGATGCTGTTTCTGTGGAAAGAATGGCTGCAGATGTGGCATTGACCGATGCTGCGGACGGGGATACAGTAGCAGAATCAACCGAAGAGCCACTGACGGATGTCACAGACAGCGGCATGGATGATATTGCAAATGGAGAATACGTCACGTTTGACATGTTTGATGGCACGCGCATGGATGTAAATCACTGGGGAAATGTGTTATTAGACGGAGTCCGGGAGATATCCATGGATGAGATCGACCGGGTGGACTCATCTGAAAAAAACAAAGAAGATGCCAGCGTTTCGTATACAACACACGAGGATTATTATCTTGACAGCAACTATACACTCTGGGTAAACATGGGGAACACATCACCGAAAACCACTTATCAGATGGTTGTGATCCTGCCGCAGAATGTTGGGACAGACTGGAACAGTACGGACTTGTACGTACAGGCAAATACCCTGCTGAATTTTGTATACAGCATGCGTTACACGGCGCTAGTCACAATGTTTGTAAGTTTTATCATCGGAGCAGCAGCCTTTGTATTTCTGATGTGTGCGGCGGGGCACCGGAATGGAACGGATGAGATCGTTACGACTGTCTGGGATCATCTGTGGCTGGATGTTTTTGCAGTGGGGGCTGTGCTGGCAGAGGTATTTGTTTTCTATGTGGCAGCGATATTCCTGATAAATGTCGATGTTGCGTATCTGCCGTTTATCTTATTTGTTACTGCAGTTGCAACCCTTTGCATGGGATGGCTGTTGTTACTGTTTTTATTAAGTTTTTCCGTGCGGGTAAAATTGGGAAAATGGTGGAGACATACCCTGTGTTACCAGCTTTTCCGTAAAATCGGACAGTTCGCCCGGATGATCTGGGAAAATATCGGGTTTCTCTGGAAAGTGATCCTGGTCATGCTGGTACTTGCATTTTTTGAGGGCATAGGGGTATTGATGTTTTTTAATTCAGACATAGCCCTTTTACTCTGGCTGTTAGAAAAACTGGTTTTATATCCGCTGGTCCTGTGGTACTGTGTGCAGTTAAACCAGTTAAAGAACGGAACGGAAAAAATTGCAGGCGGTGAGCCGGGCTATCAGATCAGTACAAAGCGTATGACCGGTATATTTAAGGAACAGGGAGAACAGATCAACCATATCAGCGACGGCATGACACATGCGATCGAAGAGCGGATGAAGAGTGAACGTTTCAAGACAGAACTGATCACGAACGTGTCCCATGACATTAAGACTCCACTGACATCGATCATCAACTATGTGGATCTGCTGGAAAAAGAAGAACTGCACAACGAGACAGCGCAGGAGTATTTAGAGGTGTTAGAGCGCCAGTCAAGCCGATTGAAAAAGCTGATCGAAGACCTGATCGAGGCTTCCAAGGCGTCCACCGGAAACCTTCCGGTACATTTAGAGCGGTTAGAAGCCGGGATATTTATGACACAGACGGTCGGGGAATTTGAGGAAAAGACAAAAGAGGCAGGACTTGATCTTGTGATCGAAAAGCCGGAGACACCGGTCTATATCATGGCGGACAGCAGACATTTCTGGCGTGTGATCGATAACCTGATGAATAATATCTGCAAATATGCCCAGAGTGGGACGCGTGTCTACATCAATCTTGAAGTAAAAGAGGCACAGGTGTCTATCACCTTCCGCAATACGTCAAAATACCCGCTCAATATCAGCAGTGATGAACTGATGGAACGTTTTGTGCGGGGCGATGCATCCAGAAATACGGAAGGAAGCGGACTCGGACTTTCTATCGCAAACAGCCTGATGGATCTTATGGGTGGTACATTCCGTCTGTATGTGGACGGAGATCTGTTTAAGGTCGTGCTCGGGTTTGCCGAGACAGCAGAGAAAGAAACAAAAGAAAAAATCGAAGAACTGTAATTGTTGGAAGTTGCACTACAGGTGTGAACAATAACCCAAAAGCATGGTTGTCCAGAGGGATGCCATGCTTTTTTCAGTTTGCGCGCCATGGGCGCGCTCTAACGGGTGT
>UMDQ01024951.1_pt1 | contig 9822 bp, 10 predicted proteins | sample 1964531 | NCBI WGS metagenome assembly UMDQ01 (sample SAMEA4835998, study PRJEB28245) | human gut metagenome | biome: gut microbiome; material: fecal sample | place: Denmark | collected 2008
CAGCAGAGAAGAAAAAGCAGGAAGACGATATTATTTTATAGGAGATTTTTATGAAGATTTCAGTGGCAATGGCATATTATAATGGTGGGATGTATATAGAAGAACAGATGGATACGATTTTGACACAGCTTGGTGAACAGGATGAAGTTATCGTATCTGTTGATGGAGCAAGTGATGGTTCAAAGCCTTTGCTCCTTAAGATGGCAGAAGAGGACAAGCGGATTCATGTTATAAAGGGACCGGGCAAGGGCGTTGTAAAGAACTTTGAGAATGCGATTCGTCATTGCAGTGGAGAGATTATTTATTTATCTGATCAGGACGACATATGGAAGCCAGATAAGGTAAAGAAGGTAAATGAAGCTTTTTTGAATCCAAAGGTGAAGGCAGTTCTTCATGATGCGCAGATTGTGGATGAGTGCGGAAATCCAACTGGTGCAGAAGGCCTTTTTGCGAACAGAGGAAGCGGGAAGGGAATACTTAAAAATCTTATAAAGAACAGTTATGTCGGATGCTGCATGGCATTTCGTAGGGAGCTGATTCCTGTAATCTGTCCGATACCAAAAGAAATGTACATGCATGATTATTGGATCGGAACTGCTGCGGAGTATATGGGTGAAGTCTATTTTATAAAGGAAGCATTGATCGATTATCGAAGACATTCTTCGAATGTGACACAGATGGACCATGGAAGTCTGGGTTTTATGATAAAGAAGAGAATAAATATCGTGCGTTGTCTGGGGCTTTTGAAAAGGCGTGTGAAAGAGGCTGGTGAAGAGATAGAGAAGGTGAATGGATAGAAGATGGTGAAGAAGAAAGAAGAACAAACGACAGGTAAGAATATAGGTAAAAATATGTGCAAGTTAGAACAGAAGCTGCAGAGAAAGCATCTGATAGCCCTTTCTTTTTTCCTTCCGCTTCTTGTTATGACAGGCTGTTGTATTGTATTTGGTGTACAGCCATTTGGAGATAATTCGCTGTTGATCATTGACGGGCTTCACCAGTATATGCCGTTTTACTCTGTGTTGTATGATAAATTAAAAGGTGGGGAAACCCTTTTTTACAGTTTCCGTTCCGGACTGGGAATTAATTTTTTATCGTTATTTTCCTACTATTTGTCCAGTCCATTTAATTTACTGATTTTATTTTTTAAGAAAAGTCAATTAAATATGGCAGTGAGTATGATCATTGTTTTGAAGATCGCATGCAGTGGAATGACTGCGGGTATTTATTTTTCTTCAAAGAGTAAAAAGCAGGGATTTTCCATAGTGATGATTTCGATGGCATATGCTCTTTCAAGTTATATGGTTGGCTATTGCTGGAATGTAATGTGGCTGGATGCCATAATGATATTCCCGATTATTATGATGGGATTGGAGCGGCTCATAGAAAAAAAGGATGGAAGACTGTATTGCATTGCACTGTTTTATGCGCTGTACTGTAATTATTATATCGCCTTTATGATCTGTATTTTTGCAGTGATATGGTATCTTCTCTATTCTTTTAAAAGTATAAAACAGTTTTTCTTCCGAGGGATAGCTTTTGCATTTTATTCTTTTCTGGCGGCAGGCATGGCAGCTATTTTACTCATACCTGCTTATATGGGAATCAAACAGACTGCATCAGGAGAGACAATGCAGCTTCCGGAACATAGCTTCCTGACTAGTGTAGCGGACTTGCTTAATCGGCAGTTTGCTTTGTGGAGTCCGATCAGCCATGACAACTTTGATGGGAATGCCAATCTGTATATTGGAATTTTTTCCGTTCTTGCGGTTGGGCTGTATGTATTAAACGGAGAGATCAAAGTCAGTGAAAAGATTAAAAAAGTATTATTAATCGGTCTTTTTTATCTGAGCTTCAGTGAAATGATTCTCAATTTTATCTGGCATGGTTTTCATGATCAGTATGGAATACCGAATCGTTTTTCTTTCTTATTCGGTTTTGTTCTTCTGTATATGCTATGGGAAGTATTTGAGCATTTAGAAGGAGTAAAAGGCTGGCATGCCGCATTTGCCTGTATGGCGGGAGTTGCACTGATGGCTTATGCGAAGCTAAAAGGAACGCAGGTATTAGAAGATAATGTCTATGGTGTGGCAGGAATGCTCTTACTCCTTTATGGGATGTTGTTATTCTTTTATACGCTGTCACGTAAAAGAAAGTATATATACAAGTTTATTTTCTGTGTGGTGGCAGTGATTGAAATTACAGTAACTGCTTTTATGGGATTTAATGAGAACGGACAGATTTCTGTTTCAAAGTTTTTCTATGGAACAGAAGATATGGAAAAAGCAACGGAATCATTAAAGGATGGAACCTTTTACAGAAGTGAGCTTGCCAGTGCGCTTATGGTAGATGAGAATGCCTGGTATCCGATAAACAGTGTGGGGCTGTTCGGTTCTACAGCGACGGACCGCATGGTAACTATAATGGATAATCTGGGATTTTACACCGGATGTAATGAGTATCTTTATAAAGGAGCGACACCGGTAACGAACTTCCTTCTGAATGTAAAATACCTGTATTACCATCAGGAAGACAGCCTGCAGACAGATTTTCAATATGTAAAGTCAGAAGGTTCTTTTGATATTTATGAGAATCCGGCAAAGGGAATGTCCATTGGATATCTCATGAATCGTTCTGTAAAAGACTGGTATTATGACAGTGCCTATCCTTTCCGGGTACAAAATGATCTCGGTGAGCAGGCATTTGGGGTATCAGAGTTGTTCCATAATATCAGGATTTCAGACCCGGAAACGAATGGCTGTACAGCATCAAGGACAAATGATGGAGAGTACTACTTTGAATATAAGGATTCCCGTCCGGATAACATGACATTTACGATTCCAATAACAAAAAATGTAGAGAATCTATATCTTTTCTATGATGGTACGCAGGTAGAGAATGCACAGATCAGCGTAGACGGGGTGAATGTAAAGTCTGGAGATATTGATGGCTATATGCTTCCGATTGGTAAAGCAGCCGCAGGTTCCGAGGTGAAAGTAACCTTTGAATTAAAAGGGGAAACAGAAGATGGCTATGTAAGACTTTCAGCGGCTGATTTTGATCAACAGGCATACAGTAATCTGAAAAAGATTGCTGCAACAAGAGCATTTTCTGTAGATCGTTATTCAGACCGATTTATAGAGGGAAGTGTCAATGCCGCGCAGGATCAGACTTTATTTTTCTCTATTCCATATGACAAAGGATGGAAAGTTACCATAGATGGAAAGGAAGCAAAAACACATAAGATTGGAGATGCTTTTCTTGGAGTAAATATTTCTTCCGGAAAACATAAAGTATCTTTAAAATATACTCCGCCGGGATTTACCGTCGGATGGAAGATAACTGTTTTATCAGCAGCTATTTTCCTGATTCTTTGTAAGATAATACATTCTAGGAAGCTTCGTCAGCTTCATGGCAAGTGATTTTGTGAGAAGATTTTGAATGTACAGGATATGCACTCTTGGAACTTTTGATACTTCATCTTGTGAGAAGACTCTGAGAGTACATTGATATAAAAAGGAGGCTTAATTATGTTTAAAAAGAAACTAGTTGCTTTATCAGCGATTATGATAGCAGGACTTATGACATTTCAGGCAAATGTATCCGCAGATGCGGTAGAAGAGAAACCATATTTGTCATTGGGCGCAGATCTTAGTGCCAGTCAGAAGAGTAAAGTACTCGAACTTCTTGGAGTAAAAGAAAATGAGCTGGACCAGTATAAAGTAGTGAAGGTTACGAATAAAGATGAGCATAAGTATCTGGATGATTATCTGGATTCTTCAGTAATCGGTACTCATGCCTTATCTTCTGTTCTTATAGAGAAAAGAGATAAGGGCGAGGGAATTGATGTTACAACAAAGAACATTACGTACTGTACCGCAGGAATGTATGAAAATGCATTAACAACTGCCGGAGTGACCGATGCGAATGTAACTGTAGCCGGACCATTTAATATTACAGGTACGGCAGCATTGGTTGGTGCGATGAATGCATATGAAGATATGACAGGAGAGAATATTTCAAGTGAGAGTAAAGATGCAGCAACGAATGAGCTGGTCGTTACAAGTAAGCTGGCAGATCAGTTGAATGATTCTGAGAAAGCAGAGCAGTTTTTAGCATTAATTAAAGAGAAGGTTCTTTCCGATGATGCAAAAACAAAAGAGGATATTAATACAATTATTGATGAATGTAGTAAAGATCTTGATGTAAATATTACAGATGATCAGCGTGAACAGATTGCTGAATTGATGCAGAAGATTAATAAGCTTGATTTAAATGTAAATGACTTAAAAGAACAGGCAAGCAAGATTTACGATAAACTCAGTGAAATGGATATTGATGCGCAGGGTATCTTTGCCAAGATAAAGACGGTATTATCTTCTATTTTTGCAGCGCTAAGCGGCTTACTGCAGTAGGTTTACAGGAAGCTATAGAGCCGTACAGCATATAGAAGAATTGCGCCGGGGATTCCAAACAAGGTACAGACGGTACCGGTTATGGGATTAATTCCTACGCCGGTAACGATGTCTCTTGTGGCACAAAAAAAGTTAAAAAAGTAAATAAATCCAAGGCCGGCAGTGCTTCTACCGATAACGAAGAGAAGCGCTGACGGTCTTTTTTTTATGTATGCAATAAAATATCCGGCAAAGCAGGCGACACAAAAGATGAGAAGAATTTGATTCTGGGACATAGTATACCTCCAAAAAGGTTGTTTTTAGATTGTATGAAGAAAAAGCGGAAAATATGAGAGAGAATAAAGGAATTTTGTGGGAAATAAAATAAAAAAAGTAAAAAACAGGTAGACAAAATACTTGCAATGTGATATATTAATTTTGGAATAACTGTTATATATTTACATAATATAAATAGAGAGCAGAGAGCTTCCGGAAGAACACATAGGAATGTGGGAGGTGTTATAGTATGCGTTTTTCAGATATTCATATGATTATGATCGGAGAGGAAGGGGAATATGGGAGAAGATTGGTGAGATATCTGGAGACACACCTTTCTACTGCGATACGGGTATATCATTTTACAACAACAGAAAGTTTTTTAGCTTTTAAGGAGCGGGCAGACATTTATCTTTTAGATGAAGCTTTTTTTCAGAGGCTTTCCGAGGAGAAGCAGAATGTTTTGCTAAGAGAGAAGCAGCTGATTTTGTTGACTGCACAGGAAGAGGAAGGCACCTTTTGCAAGTATCATAATCCGAAGGAACTGTTAGACAGACTGAGACGGTTTTCAGATGAGATGGAAGATCTAGCTAGTAGAGAAGACAGAAGAGAAGAAGAAAGTGTGGAAGGAAGAGAGGAGGGAAGAGAGACTGCAAGAACAAGATTAACCATGATATATTCTCCGGTTTATGAAGAGAAACTTAAGGAGATCGCGCGGTCTTTTATGAAGGAAGGAGATGTATATATCGGTGCGGAAGACCTGGGATATAAGGAGAATATTTCAGCATATGGGCAGGGAAGTGATATGGGAGATCTGTGTTACTATATTCATCTGCGTGAAGAGCATGTCATGGATAGGATGCGGGACATGCTGGTAAGAGAAGAGGATATCGAAGTGTTACATCCTCCGGATATGTATTTTTATTTACGGGAACTGACGAAGGAAGATTATACATGGTTTTTTGACAAGGTAAGGAAGGAGGGGACATACAGGGAAGTATTTTGGGGAGCCGGAATGGGCTTTGTATCAGACCTGGATATACTGCGCTGTTTTGACAGGATTATTTTGTTGGATTCGAGAGAGAATATACGTCTGAATCTCTTCTGTGACCGCTTAGAAAAAGTGCTGAATCTCAGAAGTTTTCATCAGGGGGCAGCAGAGCAGAAGGAGCAGTGTCAGGAGTCTTTTCATCAGAATACTTTGTGGCAGGAATCTGTGAATTCTCGTAGGGAAGCTTCTGGTCAGGAATCATGGAAACGTGTATACAGGGAGGATATTTTGAATGGAACTGCCTGGTAGGAGAGAACTTCGGGAACAGATTTTACATCAGATGGATGGAAGAACGTCTTATGTCAGTGATGCAGATGTGTATAGAGAGATTGATAAGGCTATTTTGCGTTCAGGACATAGTGGATATGGAACACTTTCGGAGAAGGAAGAGCTAAGAAGGCAGATGTTTTCCTCCATCCGGGGTTTTGATGTTCTTGAGAAGTATTTAGAAGACAGCAGTATCAGTGAGATTATGGTTATAGGAGCTTCTCACATTTTTGTGGAGCAGAATGGCAGGGTAAGAAGAACAAGAGACCATTTTTTTGAAGAAGCCGATGTATATCGACTGATTGAGCAGATTGTAGCGCCGACAAACAGGATGGTGAATGAAGCTTCCCCTATTTATTGTGGACAGCCGCCTTCCGGACGGTTCAAGAGTGCATATCGTATTACCGCCCATATCTTTGGAGGGTCCGGTTATCACTATTCGAAAGTTTTTAAAAGGAGGAATGACTATTGCAAGATTACTTGCTTTTGGAGAATTTCCCGAAGCGCTTACAGGGATACTTTCTGCTTTGGTGAAGGGAAAGTACAATATTCTGATTAGTGGGGCGACAAACTCAGGGAAGTCTTCGCTATTGAATGCACTTGCAGAATATATAGGACAGGAGGAACGAGTGATCACAATAGAAGATTCAGCGGAACTCCAATTGTTTCATGTTGATAATCTTGTGCGGTTAGAGACAAGGAATGCAAATGTGGAAGGAGCGAATGAGATTACGATGCAGGATCTGATCAAGGCTTCTTTGCGAATGCGTCCGGACCGAATTATTGTCGGTGAAGTTCGCGGTGCGGAAGCGATGTCGATGCTTCAGGCGTTATCTACAGGGCACAGTGGATCGTTTTCTTCAATCCATGCGAATTCCTGCCGGGATGCGCTCCGGCGTCTTGAAACGATGGTCCTTATGGGAATGGATATGCCGCTTGGAGCAATTCAGGGTTTGATTGCTTCTTCTGTAGATATTCTTATACATTTGGGAAGATGTCTGAACGGAGAGAGAAAGATATTAGAGATAAGTGAGATTAAAGATTACAGCCGGACAGAGTATGAAACGCATACATTGTTTCAGTATGATAAAGATCATGGATTAGAGATTCGGGAAGATCTGTTCCATGTAGAGAAGCTTAAAGATTATGGACAGTATGAGAAGTATTGTGAGGCGGTGAAGTTGTTTCGTGAAGGAAGGGCAGAACAGAAGAAGGCGAAGGCGTAATCTCAGCAGTATAAATTCAGACAGAATCAATCTGGATAAGTGCAAGGAGAATGTAATATTTTTTCTGGCAGGAGAGCTGGGATTATTGTTGCTGAATATATTGTGCTATGGAGATATGTACTGGATGATTCCGGAACAGGTATTAATGGTTCCCTGTTTTAAAATCTTGAAAGAAAGGAAGAAAAAGAAGGAACAGCAGCTATATCAGAAAGGGTTTCAAGATCTGCTGCAGTCACTGCTGACTTCTCTTCAGGCAGGATATTCTCTTAATAATTCCTGCAGGATCGCACTAAGAGAGCTGGAAAGTCTATATGAAGGGGAGCAGAATCCGATGCTTGGGCAGATGAGAAGAATCGTGCAGGGAATTGATCTGCATATTGCGTTAGAACAGCTTTTTATGGATTTTGCGGAGCGTACGAATCTGGAGGAAGCAAGACAGTTTGCAGTTGTGATAGAGATTGTGCAAAGTACAGGTGGGAACGTAGTGGAGATTTTGAAAAGGACAATGCAGCACTTGAAGTATAAGATGGATATGAAAGAAGAGATTCGGGTTCTTCTTAGCGGAAAGCTTTTTGAGAAGAATATTATGTTGTCTATGCCGTTTTTCATTTTGGTATATCTTCGCTTAGCAAACCCGGAATATGTTGCCTGTTTTTATAAATCTGTTGCGGGACATCTGATTATGTCAGCGATGATTGGTATTACAGTAGCATGCTTTTTCTGGTCAGATAAAATTATGGATATTCAATTTTAAGATAGTATAAAGGAGTTTCAGAATCCTTTGTTTTGGTATTCACAGATAAGGAAGAATCACCAAAATATGATCAGCATCAGTGGAGGCGGAAAGCTTTATGTCAGAACGATTTTTATATACTATTTGGAACAGGCTTCCTTTTCGTTTTAGACAGCGCCTGAAGCAGAATGTAAAAAGAAATATGCAGGAACAATATGCAGAGTCAGAACAGGAATTATATAGAAGGACAGAGCAGTTTCTTTTAAAGCAGGGAAAGATTATCCTTATAGAAGTTATGATCGGAGGTCTGTTGTTAGCGGTTGTTCTTGCCTGGCATATTTTCAAACCAGATTATATTTTGCTAAAGCGCAATCCCTTTGGACAGGGGACAAAGGAAGTTCAGATTTCTTTACAAAAAGGTAATAAGAAAAAACAGATACAATATAAGTTAGAGGAACAGAAGATTTCATTAAAAGAACGACAAAAAGTATATAAAGCTTTTTTTAAACAACTAAAAAAGGAGATGCGGGGAAGGAATCCTTCTTTGTATAAAGTAAGTGAAGCTTTGAGTCTCCCGGAGAGTATTGCGGGATATCCGTTTGAAATTACGTATGAATTGCCGGAAGACGGCTCCGTTCATTTAGACGGAACGTTAAGTGAGGAAGTACAGACACAGTTACATAAAGGAGAACGTTATAGCAGATATATTATAGTGACAGCGCATTACCGAGAGTATAAGGAGAAGAGAAAGTATAAGATTTCTATTGTTCCAAAAGAAGCTTCTTCTAGGAAGAGTGCGTTTTACCAGGTGCAGAAGTATTTGAAAAGAGCAGAGAAAGCAAGCCGTCATGAGTCAGATGTTAAAATAGTATTGTCTTATGGAGAAGCCAAGATCAGGGCGGGACAGCAGGAAGCAGGAGGAAGAGGAGCTGCAGTTTTATTTCTTGTGATGTGTCTATGTATACCTGTACATAATTATTTGAAACTAAAGGAAGAGGGCGAGAGACACCGTAAAGAAGCAGAGAAAGATTTTCCTGTGATTGTTCACCTTCTTACATTGTATATGGGAGCGGGTTTATCGTTTCTTTCCGCAGTGCGAAGAATTGGTTTTCATTATCAAGAACAGAAGGAAGCCGATGCGAAACAGAAAAAGTATGCGTTTGAGAGGGTGCTGCTTATGGAACAACAGATGAATAACGGAATGAGCCAAAAAGAAGCCTGTCAGAACTGGGGAATGCAGTTTCATTCAGAAGCTTACCAAAAGCTGGCGCTGATTCTGGTACAAAGTTTTACAAAGGGTTCTAAAGAAGCATCAACGATGATGGAGGCAGAAGAACGGGAAGCATTTCAAAGACGGGTGGAGAGAGCAAAGCAGGAAGGAGAGGAGGCCGCAACTCGATTACTTTTTCCGATGATCGTATTACTGTGTCAGGTAATGTTACTTGTAATGTATCCGGCGTTGATTCGGTTTCAGGGATTTTAGATTTTCAAAAAGATAGGAGGAGTAGCTATGTGTTTTTCAGTAGTAAAAAGAAGATTTACAAAGCGATGCGAGAAAAAGGATGTGCCGGCAGGTAGAAATCGACTGAGGATGATTCTGGCTTCCCAGGATGGAATGGGAGTAGTGGAAGTTATATTAATTATCGTTGTCCTTATCGGTCTCGTCATTATTTTTCAGACGAATATTAAAGGAGTGGTAGCATCTATTTTCTCCACAATACAGAAAAATGCAGGCTCTGTTCGGTAGATATTCGTCTGGGCAATTAAGATACAGTAGCAAGAAGAATACAGTGATATTTGAGGAAAAGGGACAGATTACAGTTTTTTTATCTCTCCTTCTGATTGTTCTTATAGGATTTAGTTTTGTTGTTGTAG